>Ga0066903_100000344_pt1 | contig 27946 bp, 22 predicted proteins | sample PanSoiMetaGPlot1_FD_67491 | JGI IMG/M metagenome (GOLD analysis project Ga0066903, IMG submission 67491) | Tropical forest soil microbial communities from Panama analyzed to predict greenhouse gas emissions - Panama Soil - Plot 1 (version 2) | ecosystem: Environmental > Terrestrial > Soil >... | reverse complement strand
GCCGCGGTTCGCGCCCGCCTGCCGATGGTGGTGTTCGCCGGCGAGGCGCCGATCAACGCCAAGTTCTACAACCAGTACATCGACCAGGCGCCGCTGGTGACGGCGACCGGGGCGCATTACGTCGCCGCGCACAGCGTGCCGCGCATGATGGATTACGTGCGCGAGGCCTTCCACATCGCCAGGTACGAGCGGCGCCCGGTGGTGCTGGGCATTCCCTACGACCTGCAGAAGGTCGAACACATGGCCAACCAGCCCTACGAGACCTCGGCGATGTACCAGCCCAAGGTCGGGCGCATGCACCCCGATCCCGAGGTCGTGGCCGAGGCCGTCGAGCGACTGGCCACGGCAAAGCGACCGATCATCCTGGGTGGCCGTGGCGTGCTGTGGTCCGGGGCGCGCGATGCGGTGATCAAGCTCGCCGATCGCTGCGGCGCCCTGCTCTCCAACACGCTGCCGGCGCGCGGTCTTTTTCACGACCATCCGTTCGGGCTCGGCACCACCGGCAGCTACTTCACGTCGTTGGGCCGGGAGATGTACGAGTCCGCGGACGTCGTACTCGCGGTCGGCACCAGCCTGTCCTACTACGTCGGTGGCGGGCACTGGTGGGCAAAGGCCTGCAAGATCCAGCTGGACGATGCCCCACGCGGCTTGCGCGATGGGCAGAAGGCTGCCGACATCTACGTCAGATCAGATGCGCTCGTCGGCGTCGAGACAATCCTTGCCGGCCTCGACAAGAAGCTGGGCGTTGGCAAACCGACGGCGGCGGCCATCCGCTCGAAGGAGCTCGCGCATCGCATTGCGACCGAGCCGGCGGATGCGATGCCATTCGACATCGCGCCCGGGGTGCTGGATCCACGCGAGGTGATCCGGGCCATCGACGCGGTCGTTCCAAAGGACTGGGACATCGTCGTCGGCGGCGGCCATCAGGCGTATTTCAACACCCAGATGCGTGGCAGGCCGGCGGAGCGCTACACCACGGTCCGTGAATTCGGCGCTGTCGGAAACGGCCTGTCGTACGCGCTTGGGGTTGCGGCTGCGCGCTGGCAGGGCCCCGAGGGCAAGATGGTGCTGTTCGAAGGCGACGGCGGGCTCTTGTTCCATATCCAAGAACTCGAGACGCTCAAGCGTCAAGGATTTCGCATCCTGATTTGCGCGATGAACGACGGTGGATACGGTTCGGAGTTTCACAAGCTGCGCGCCGACGGCCTCGACGATAGCTTGGCTGTGTTCGGCCGGCCTGCGCTCGAAAACATCGCACGCGGCTTCGGCCTGCGCGGCCACGAGATACGCGATGTGTCGGTGATCCCGAAGCTGTTCGCTGACTTCGCCGCGCAGGGCGACAGCGAAATCTGGAACATCCAGATCTCCGATCAGGTCACGGCGCCGGTGATCCGCCAGACCATCAAGCGCGGCCACGGCAATATGTGAGGGCTGCGCTGCATTGAGACGAATCTCGGATTTCGCTTCGCTCCATCCGGGCTGCGCTTACTGATCCCCATGGGCGTACCCGGTAAGTCTGCGCCTCTTTATATGCGCACGCGACGGCTTATCTCCTCCGGTTCGAGCGCGGGCACTCGTTCCCTCAGACGATGAGCGCCTTCGCGCTCTACTGTCACTGATAAAGGAGACAACTGGTTGCGGATGATCGCGATCGACCGAGCGATCATCGGCGGTTCGTACTCCGCGACGCCGGCGTCCGTTGGCATCAGGCGAATCAGCCCATCGCCTACATTGGTCACTTCAACCGCGCGGACGCCATTGAACTCCTGTGACAGTTTACGAAGTTTCGTAAGCGCGGTTTCGAAATTGTCTTTGAGTGGCCTGACTTCGATGCTGCCGCCGCGGACAACCACGGGACGCGTCAAGTTGATATGAGCATCGTGCAAAATGCTGCGCACTTCGCTGAACAATGACGCGAGAACCTGCTTGCGCACGGCGCTGCGATCGACCTCAAGCAGCACAGACGTGCCGCCTTGCAGCTCGGGTGCAAGCACAATGCGTCGTTGCGCCCAATCCGGCCAGTTACTGATGGTCTGGTCAGAAACGAAATTGGGGACCGCAAACCCGCAGAGCGCGAGTACTAGGATGAGAATCAGTGCTGCCTGGACCCGCGAGAATTGCCGCATGGGGGCCTATCGGTCTAGAGAGTCATTATGCGAGACCTGAACACGGCGCGCAAGCCGCGTCGCACAGGTGTGTCAGTCACAAAACGAAGAGGGCGGCTCTCTCGGCCGCCCTCTCATTCTCAGATCTCGATTTCTATTTATGAACACCCCGTCGTGCTGCCGCACGTCTAGCACTTGAGGCACGTGCTGTTGCGCACCGGCGTGAAGTTTAGGCACTCCGAGCACATCTCGCCTTCGTAGCCTTGGCCTTGATGATCGAGGTCAACTCCAGGTCAGGTCGTGGTTGCGCAAGGGCAGATCCCGGTAACGCTTGCCGGTGATCTGGAAGACCGCATCGGCAATGCCGGATTGCAGCGTGGTGCTGCGGTCGTGCCCCATTCCGCGCAGCCAATGCTCGGTCTTGAAGAACGTGATGTTGATCTCCGGCGGGTTCTCCTTGAGGCGCGACAACGGGAATCTGTCGAAGTTGTTCTCCACAATGCGGCCGTCGGCGACATTGCACTCCTGATACATGGCGTCGTTGTAGAACCAGGTCACCATGCCCTCGATCTGTTTGCGTACCGTCAGCGGATTGACCAGGGAAAACCCTTCTTCATGCGCAATGTCGACGCGCAGCACCCGTACTTCGCCTTGCTTGCTGATCGAGATGGTGTTGACCTGAGCACTGAGCGTGGCATGGCCGCCGCTCTCGGCCCCGCGCTCCTCGAGACCGATGGTGCGCACGGTGCCTCGCGGCAGCGGCCTGCCCCACCCCGACATCTGCGCGGCGGTGTCCAGCGCCTTGAGCATGTCGTCCTTGTAGGGAAGGTCGGTGCGGGCGATCAGCTCGCGGCGATAGAGATACGGGTCCTTGCCGGCCGCGTGGGCAAGCTCATCGATGAAGCTCTCGCGATAGAAATCGTGCGCCGGCTGGCCGACGCCGCGCCGCGTGCCCACCGGAATGTGGAACGTCGCGGTGTGGGTCGTGAAGCGGTAGTTGGGCACGTAGTAACGCGAGGCTTTGTCGAAGGAGGCGATGGCACCGGGGGCGTTCTCGTCCATGGCGGTGCGCACTTCGATGGCGATCGGCCAGCCATCGGCATCAAGCGCCGCGCGCAGGCGCGCGACGCTCATGGCCCGATAGGTCGTGCCGATGAAGTCTTCCTCGCGCGTCCACAACAGGTGGATGGGCGTGCCGCGGTTCTTGTTGGCGAGGTAGATCGCCTGCTCGGCTTGCGGGCCGTTGCCGTTGCGGCCAAAGCCGCCGCCAAGGTGGCACATATGGAGGTAAACGTTCTTTTCCGGAATGCCGGTGATCTGGGACGCCGAGTAGCGGGTCTCCTGCGGGCTCTGGTCGCCGATCCAGATGTCGACGCGATCGTCAGTGACAAGCACGGTCGCGTTTCCGGGCTCCATCCGGGCGCGCGGCAGATAGGGCGTCGAATAGGTCGCTTCGATGATGCGAGCCCCGCCGGCGAGGGCGCGGTCGACGTCGCCGACATTGGCGCGGACTTTGCCGGGCTTGTCCAAGGCCGCGATCAGTGTGGCCCGGATGTTGGCCGTATTGCGTGCGGCGTTCTCGGGCGGCACATCCCACGCGATCGGCATGTCATCGAGCGCGCTCTTGGCCTGATACCAGTGGTCGGCGATGATGGCGATGCCTTCGCTGAACATGCGGCCGCGGATCAAGGCCGGATCGGTGATCGGGATCTCGACCGCCGAGATGACGCCTCCCCGGTTGCGAACCCGCTCGAAATCGTAGCTCTTCAATTTGCCGCCATAGACCGGGCAGGTCTTGACCGCTGCCCATTTCATGCCGGGCAGCCTGACATCGATGCCATAGACGGCCTTGCCGGTCACCTTGTGAGGGACGTCGAGATTTCTCCGCTCGGTGCCCATCAGGGTCCATTCCGAGGGCGGCTTGATGCGGATCCGGTCTGGAGCTGGATGCGGGATCTGAGCCGCGAGCGCGGCGACCTGACCGTAGGTCGTGGTGCGTCCGGTCGGGCGGTGGGTGATCACGCTGTTGGCCGAGCTCACCTCTGCAACGGGCACGCCCCAGGACCTCGCAGCCGCCAACAACAGCCGCTCGCGCGCCTCCGCCCCGGCAAGCTGAAGATAGTAGCGGCCGTCCCTGACCGACGCGGCGGCGTTGGTCCGCATCCGACGGTAAAGGGTGTCCGGGATACCCTCGGTGCCGAGCCGGGCGCGCGTTCCGAAGTCCGGCTCGCCGCCGCCGAACGGATCGGTGGCGCCCTTGCCCGGGACGTTGAGGGTCCACTCGGGCGCCATCTCCTGAGCGTCACGATTGGCGGACGCATATTGCGGCCGCACCTTGCTCCAGTCGCATTGCAGTTCCTCGGCGACCATCATGGCGTTGGAGGTCCACACCCCCTGTCCGAGCTCGGTCTGGGCGATGCGGATCGTCACGGTGTCGTCGGGCGAGACCACAACCCAGGCGTTGACCTCCTTGACGGCAGCGTCGACCGCCCACGTGGCACCCTCCGGATTGAAGCCTTGATTGGATTCTTGCGCCGCAGCGCGCGGCGGCATCCAGAAGCCGACGACAAGGGCCCCCGTCGCAGCAGCGGCGCCGGAGAGAAGATCGCGGCGGGACGGCGTGTTGACATCGTTATGGCTCGTCATAGCGTCCTCCCTCCCGCCGGCATCTTGGACGCGGCCAGCCGGACCGCCTGGCGGACGCGGTGGTACGTGCTGCAGCGGCACGCATTGGTCATCCCGGCGTCGATCTCGGCATCGGTCGGGTTGCGGTGCTCGTTCAGCAACGCCACCGCGCGCATGATCATGCCTGATTGGCAATACCCGCACTGCGGGACGTCGAGCTCGATCCAGGCGAGCTGGACAGGATGCGTCCCATCCCGCGACAGACCCTCGATGGTGGTGACCGCCTTGCCGGCCGCAGTCGAGACCGGAACGCTGCATGAGCGAACCGGCTGACCCTCTAGATGAAGAGTGCAGGCGCCGCATTGAGCAATGCCGCAGCTGAATTTGGTGCCGGTGAGCCCAAGGTGATCGCGGATCACCCAGAGCAGGGGAGTTTCGGGCGCAACGTCGACCGAATGCCGAACTCCATTCACGGTCAGCTCTATTGCCATGGCGTTCCCTCGCTGATCGGACTCGTTTCGTGAAAGCATGTCCCACGGTCATCGACGGCGACGGGCGTAACCCTGATCCCGAGCCAAGCGATGCACGGTGTCATCTCTGCATCGATGCTCGCTCTATCTTTACCAGAACCAGTGGACGACCTCTATGCCATCCGAAGGGGCGGCCTCGAAGCTGTTCGCCGACTTCGCTGCGCAGGGCGACAGCATCGGCCCATCGCGACATTCGACGTCTCGACGACTGAAGGTTGCTTTCGGGCAAGAAACGGACATCAACAAATCTAATTTGCGTGCGCACGGCCGAACTCATTCCGCCAGGGCGCACTGGTGCGTGAGCATGATCTCGCGCCGCTCACGGGCGGATTGCGTGATCGCATTGCCGACTTCGAGCGTCGCCATGGCCCAGCGGCCGTCATGCCTGATCGGCTTGCCCTCGGTCAGCGCCTCGTACATCTCCTTCATCTCCAAGAGCCCGGTCCCGCGCCCGCCGTGCACCGGCACCTCGCGCCTGCCCTCGTCGCCATAGACGTAGACCCCGTTGGGCGATTGGCGGATGTCGCCGCGCTCGAAGCTCGCCACCGTGACGCCGAACCAGCCGATGTGAGCGCGTGTCCCTGCCGCGGGATTCGCCAGCGCTGCGCCGGGAGACGCAGCCTGCGTCGTCGTGGCGCCGAAGCGCATGCCCTCCTTCGCGTCTTCGCTGCCACTCTCTCCGCGCCGCAATGCCCGCCGCACCCGCACGCGGTCGGCGTCCGAATACATGCGATTGCCGATTCCCCAGGTCAGCTCGGAAGTGTCGAAATAGCCGTAGCCGTTATAGGCGATGGTCGCCGGCGTGCCGTCCTCGAATTCGAGATAGGCCGAAAAGTTGCCCGAGCATGGACGCTGCGGCAGCCAGCGCCCGACCGAGGCGCGCACGCTGCGCACGCGTCCGCCGCCGAGGAGCCGGACCGTCTCGATGAGGTGCGGCGCATGGCGGTAGACCACTCCGCCGCCCAGCGCCTCGTCGAGCTCCTCCGGCACCCGCGGCTTGATGAGCCAATCGGTGAAGAACCACGAATTGATCGCGATCAGCCGCCCGAGCTCGCCGGAGCGCGCCAGCGTCCACATCGCCTGCACGTCCGGGCTCATGCTGTAGGTCTGGCCGCACAAGAGCTTGACGCAGTTGCGCTCCGCGGCGGCGCACATCGCCTCGCATTCCTCAACCGTCAGCGCCATCGGCTTGGTGCAGATCACGTGCTTGCCGTTGTCAGCCGCCAGCACGGTGTGTGGGCAGTGGTACTGGTTGGGTGTCGCCACCCAGATCACGTCAATGTCGGGATCAGCGCAGAGCGCCTCCACGCTGTCATAGGTTCGGCCCCGATACTTGCGCTCGAACGCGTCGAGCGCGCCGCGTCGTTTGTCGGCGGCGGCGACGATGCACGCGTGCGGCGATTGCTCGACACCCGGCAGGAATAACGTGCTCGCGACGCCGAGACCGGCGATGCCGAGTCTCAACGGCGTCGCTAACGCCGCGCCGGCGCTCGTCCGATCCGTCACCGCGGCCATTGTGTCGTCCTTTGCGTCCGATGCGGTCGGTTGATTTTGCCGCGAGATGTGGGAAATTGACAGAGACGAGCGAATGCCGCCCGGCGGTGTCGGCAGTGGCACGTGCGAGGTTGGCCATGACCACTCAGCAGCAGAATGAACGCCTGACCCGCGTCGGACCGGGCACGCCGATGGGCAACCTCTTGCGCCGCTATTGGCACCCGATCGGCACCGCGCTCGAGCTCGATCAGGAGCCGGTGCAGAAGGTGAGACTGCTCAGCGAAAACCTCACGCTCTATCGATCGGAAAGCGGCGAATACGGGCTGATCGGCGATCGTTGCCCGCATCGATGCCTGTCGATGGAATATGGCATTCCCGACCAGCGCGGCCTGCGCTGCGCCTATCATGGCTGGCTGTTCAATGCGAAGGGCCGTTGTCTTGAGCAACCGTTCGAGGACCGGACACTCGAAAACAACACCTATAAGGACAAGGTCACGATCAAGGCCTATCCGGTCGAGGAGCTGGGCGGGCTCATCTTCGCCTATCTCGGTCCGGAGCCTATGCCGCTGGTCCCCCGCTGGGACATCCTGGTTCGCGACGATCTCGACAAGATCGTCGAAATCCATCGGCTGCCATGCAGCTGGCTGCAATGCATGGAGAATGCTGCCGACCCGGTGCACTTCGAGTTTCTGCACGCGGCTTTCGGCAACTACCAGCTCAAGAAGCTCGGCCGCCCGCCGGCGATGAAGGCGGCGCGCCACGTGAAGATCGAATTCGACCGGTTCGACTACGGCATCATGAAGCGCCGCCTGCTCGAAGGGGAATCGCCCGACGTCGACGACTGGACGACCGGACACCCACTCTTGTTCCCTAACATTCTCGCAGTCGGCAGCGTCGCCGCGCCGACGCTGCAGTTCCGCGTGCCGATCGACGACACCCACACCATCCAGTTTGCCTACCGCACGAGCGTGCGCAAAGGCGGCGCCGCACCGCGGCCGATGGCGGTCAAGCACTCGGATTTGTTCAACGAGGATGGCAAGATCGTCGCCGACAACATCCCAGCCCAGGACATGACCGGCTGGGTCGGCCAGGGGCCTATCTCCGACCGCACGCAGGAGCATCTTGCCAGCAGCGACAAGGGCGTCGTCCTCTATCGCAGGATGCTCCTCGAGCAGATGGATCGGGTGGAGCGCGGCGAGGAGCCGATGGCCGTCATTCGCGACCGCGCGGAGAACGAGCCGATGATCGACATCCGCCGCGAGCGCCGCGCCTGGCAGAGCTTCCAGTCGCAATACACGAACATTTTTGGCGACGTGGAAGCGACCATCGGCAGCGGAGAGCGATGATGAAACGGCGATCGCTTTGCGGTCTTTTGCGTCCATTCCTCGTGGCTTGCGGGGTCCTTTCCGTCGCCGCTCTGCCGCTCTCGCCGTGCACCGCGCAGGCGCCGGCCGACTTCTATAAAGGCAAGACTGTCGACCTCTACATCGGCACCAGCGTTGGTGGCGGCTACGATGCCTATGCGCGCACGCTCGCCCGCCACATGGGCAAGTACATTCCCGGCAATCCTACGGTGGTGCCGAAGAACATGGAAGGCGGCGGCGGCATCCGGCTTGCGAACTTCCTCTACAACGCCGCTGCGAAGGACGGCTCGATGATCGCGACCTTCAATCGCGGCACTGCGTTCGATCCCCTGCTCGGAAACCGGGCCGCGCAATTCGAGGCCACCAAGTTCAACTGGATCGGCAGCGTCAACAACGAGATCAGCGTCTGCGCGCTGTGGCACACCACCGGCGTCACGACCGTGGAGCAATTGCGGACCACCGAGGTGGTGGTGGGCGCGACCGGGCCGAGCGCCGACACTTTCCAGTTTCCCCGCATCGTGAACGGCGTGCTCGGCACCAAGTTCAAGATCATCGCCGGCTATCCGGGTGGCGCCGACATCGACGTTGCGATCGAACGCGGCGAGGTGCAGGGCCGCTGCGGCTGGTCGTGGACAGCAGTGAAGGCCACGCGCCGGCACTGGCTCGATGAGAGGAAGATCAACATCGTGTTCCAGATGGGGCTCAGCAAGCACGCCGACCTGGCGAATACCCCGCTGATCATGGATCTGGTCAAGACCGACGACGAGCGGGCGATCTTCAAGCTGATCTTCGGACGCCAGGTGATGGCTTGGCCCTACGCCGCGCCGCCTGGCGTGCCCAAGGATCGCACCGAAGCCCTGCGCGACGCATTTCTCGCGGCGACGCAGGACAAGGATTTTCTCGCCGACGCTGCCAAGAGCCGGCTCGACGTCGCGCCGGTGCCGGGCGTTGACATCGAGAAGCTCCTGCAGGAGGTCTACGCCACGCCGGCGGCGATCGCGCAACGAACGATCGCGCTGCTGCAGTAGGCTAGAGCCAACTTGCCGGCCCGGGAGCCGTCCTTTAGGTTCGACCGCCCTCAGCCGGACCCACTGCAACATGCACACGCGTAATGGAATCATTGGAACCATCGGCGACACGCCGCTGATCGCGCTCAAGCGGGCGTCGGAGGCGACCGGCTGCACCATCCTGGGCAAGGCCGAGTTCATGAACCCGGGCCAATCGGTGAAGGACCGCCCGGCGCGCCAGATCATTCTCGAGGCGGAGAAGCGCGGCGAGATCAGGCCCGGAGGGCTCGTGGTCGAGGCCACCGCCGGCAACACCGGCATCGGGCTTGCGCTCGTCGCCAATGCGCGCGGCTATCGAACGCTCATCGTGATCCCCAACACCCAGAGCCAGGAAAAAAAGGACATGCTGCGGCTGTGCGGCGCCGAGCTCGTGGAAGTGCCGGCGGTGCCCTATGCCAATCCCAACAACTACCAGCATGTCGGACGCCGTCTCGCTGACGAGCTGCGCAACCGCGAACCCAACGGCGTGCTGTTCGCCGACCAGTGGAACAACCTCGACAATCGCAAGGCGCACTACGTTTCGACCGGTCCGGAAATCTGGGCGCAGACCGGCGGCAAGGTCGACGGCTTCATCTGCGCGATCGGCACCGGCGGCACGCTCGCCGGCGTGTCGAGTTTCCTGCGCGAGAAGAAGAACGACGTGACGATTGGTGTCGCCGACCCCAAGGGCGCCGCCATGTACAACTGGTTCGCGCATGGCGAGGTCAAAGCCACGGACGGGGGTTCGATCACCGAGGGGATCGGGCTCGGGCGCGTCACCAACATCATCGAGGACCTCAAGGTCGACCGGGCCTATCTGATCCCCGACGAGGAGGCAGTGGCGGTGATCTTCGACCTTCTCCGAGAGGAAGGCCTTTGCATGGGCGGCTCGACCGGCATCAACCTGGCGGGCGCCATCCGGCTCGCCCGCGACCTCGGGCCGGGCCACACCATCGTGACGATCCTGGCCGATTACGGCACGCGCTATCAGTCGAAGCTGTTCAATCCGGAATTCCTGCGCTCGAAAGGTCTGCCGGTGCCTGACTGGCTGGAGCGGCAATCGAACGTGAGCGTGCCCTACGTGTAGAACGCGAACAGTGAGGTCATCGATGACCACCAGATCCGAACCAACAAGCCGCTGGCTCGTCACCACCGATTGGCTCGCAGCGCGGCTCGGCCAGCCCGACCTCGTCGTGCTCGACGGCTCGTTCTATCTGCCGGCGCAGCAGCGCGACGCCGCGGCCGAGTATGCCGCCGGCCACATCCCCGGCGCGATCCGCTTCGACATCGAGGAGGTCTGCGACCACGCCTCGACCTTGCCGCACATGCTGCCGACGCCCGACGCATTCGCCGCCATGGCCGGCGCGCTCGGCATCAGCGACAAGGATACGATCGTGGCCTATGACGGGCTCGGCATGTTTTCATCGCCGCGGGTGTGGTGGACATTCCGCGTGTTCGGCGCGGAGAAGGTGTTCATCCTCGAAGGCGGACTGCCGAAGTGGAAGGCCGAGGGCCGGCCGATCGAGACCGCGATGCCGCGGCGGCCGGCGCGGACGTTTCGCCCCGGCAAGGCGGCGGCGAGCGTTGCGTCGCTCGGCGACGTGCAGGCGGCGCTCGCGGGTAATACCGCGCAGGTGGTCGATGCGCGGCCGGCCGAGCGTTTCCGCGGCGAAGCGCCCGAGCCGCGTCCGGGCGTGCGCTCGGGCCATATCCCCGGATCGGTCAATGTGCCGTACACGCAACTGGTCGAGAACGGGAAGCTGCTGCCGCCCGATCGCCTGCGGCAGGCGTTCGCGGCCGGCGGCGTCGATATTGACAAGCCGATCATCACTAGCTGCGGCTCGGGCGTCTCGGCCGCAACCATGTGGGTCGCGCTCGAAGCGCTCGGCCGGGAACCCAAAGCGCTCTACGACGGTTCATGGTCGGAATGGGGATCGCGCAGCGATCTTCCCGCCGCCACCAAGCCCAAGACTTGAACAAAGAAGCTTGAACAAGAAGTCCTGAACCATGGCAGCTGCGAAGGCCCCGGTTGCGATCGTCACCGGAGCCGCCAAGGGCATCGGCCGTGCCATCGCGCTGTGCCTGCTCGATGACGGCTGGCGCGTCGGCCTGGTCGATCTGCCTGATGCCGGCCTCGGCCGGGTCTTTCAAAAGCACGCACGCCGGGTTGCCGTGATCGAGGGCGATGTCGCCGAGGAGGCCACTGCGCGGCAGGCGGTCGAGGCCGTGAACGACAAGTTCGGCCGGCTCGACGCGCTCGTCTCGAATGCCGGCATCATGGCGCGCAAGGAGCTGCGCAACCTCACGCTCGAGGAGTGGCGCAAGGTGATCGACACCAATCTCACCGCGGCCTATCTCTTCGCCCGCGCAGCCGAGCAGGCGCTGCGCGCCGCGCGCGGCGCCATCGTCACGATCGCTTCCACCCGCGCTTTGATGTCGGAGCCGAACACCGAGTCCTATGCCGCGTCCAAAGGCGGTCTGGTCGCGCTCACCCATGCGCTGGCGATGAGCCTCGGTCCCGAAGTGCGGGTCAACTGCGTGAGCCCGGGCTGGATCGTGGTCAGGCGCGACGAGGAGAAGGAGCTGCGACGCAAGGACTACGCCCAGCACCCGGTCGGCCGTGTCGGCAAGCCGCAAGACATTGCCGAGATCGTCGCTTTCCTGCTCGACCGTGAGCGCGCAGGCTTCATCACCGGCGCGAATTTCGTGGTCGATGGTGGCATGACGCGGAAGATGATTTACGAGGAATAGCGCTACTCGGAGCCGGCGAGTCCGGCCCGGTGCACGACCTCTCCCCACCGCTCGATCTCGGACGCAAGGAAGCGCCGTAGGGCTTCGGGCGACGGACTGTCGACGCGAATGAGGCCAAGATCAGCGAGCCGCGTCTCGATGTCCGGCTGCGCCATCACCCCTTTAATGGCGGACTGCAGACGGTAGACAATCTCCCGCGGCGTCTTCGCCGGCGCCGCCACCAGTTGCCACGACACCGCGTCAAAGCCAGGAACGCCAACCTCTGCGATCGGCGCGATATCGGGGATTGCCGGCATGCGTCTCGGCGACGTGACGCCGAGCGCCCTGACCTTTCCTCCCCGTATCTGGGGCAGCACTGATCCGGGATCGGCAAAGATTACCTGCACATGGCCGGCAACCACATCGCTCAGCGCCTGCGAGCCTCCGCGGTACGGCACATGTGTCATCTCGATGCCGGCCATGCTCTTGAACAGTTCGGCCGACAAGTGCGGCGCCGATCCCGACCCGCCCGACGCAAAGGACAGAGCGCCGGGTCTTTCCTTTGCCAACGCGATCAGATCGGCGACGGACTGCGCCGGCAGCGTCGAATTGACTACGAGGACCAGCGGAATGTGTGCCGCGAGGGCTACGGGCGCAAAATCGTTCAGCGGGTCGTAGCCGAGTTTCTTGTAAAGGCTCACGTTGATCGCGAGCGAGCTCGTCGTGATCAACAGCGTGTGCCCGTCGGGCGCCGCTCGCGCCACGCCGGCAGTGGCGACGTTCGTTCCTCCACCCGGCCGGTTTTCGATGACGAAAGGCTTGCCGAAATGGGTTCCGAGCTGCTCGCCCAACATGCGGCCGACCATGTCGAGCGACCCGCCGGGCGCGAACGGCACGACCAGAGTCACCGGCTTTGAAGGATAGTCCTGCGTGCCCGCCATCGCCGCACCCGATGCGAGCCCCATCACTGCCAGCGCGGCAATCTGTCCTGCGACCATCATCGCTCTCCGCCTTAGGGGTCCTGGAATCGGAAGTTGATTCTTACCGCCGTATGGGGGTGATCAAAAAGTTCCTTCTTTTGACATATAGGTAACTGTTCAGATACGGTCTCGCATGCATTGGGCAGACCGCGTCGGCCGGCGTCTCAAATTGCGAGACCTCCATGTACTCCTGGCCGTGGTGGAATGGGGCAGCATGGCCAAGGCAGCCGAGCGCCTGGCGATCTCGCGCCCGGCTGTTTCCAAGGCGATCGCCGATCTGGAGCGCATGCTCGGCGTTAGTTTGCTCGAGCGCAGCGCCGCCGGCGTCGAACCCACCCTCTACGGCCGCGCGCTGATTAGGCGCAGCGGCGTCGTGTTCGATGAGCTTCGCCAGAGCATCAAAGAGATCGAATTCTTGTCCGATCCGACGGTCGGCGAGCTGTCGATCGGAACCAGCGAGCCGATCGCCGCGGGATTGCTGGCTGCCGTCATCGAGCGATTGTCCCGCGTCCATCCGCGGCTGGTATTCAACCTTGAACACGATGACGCAGCCACGCTGCAACTGCGCCATCTGCGCGAGCGCCGCGTCGAGTTGGTGATCGCACGGATCCTTCCTGGGCCCGCAGAAGAGGACGTCGAAGCGGAGTTGTTGTTTCATGACCGGCTGTTGGTCGTCGCTGGAAATGACAGCAAATGGGTGAAGCGAAGAAAGCTCACCCTCGCCGAGCTCGCCGCCGAACCTTGGATCCTTGCACCGCTGGAGCTTGCGGCCGGCTCCCCCGTCGTCGAGGCCTTTCGCGCCAGTGGATTGCAGGTCCCGAAGGCGCAAGTCCTGGGCTACTCCCTTCCCTTGCGAGCCAGCCTGCTGGCGAGCGGACGTTTTCTCACGGTGATCCCGGCCTCGGTTCTGCGGTACAGCGCCGAACCCTTCTCTCTTAAGGTGCTTCCCATTGAGCTGCCGGTCTGGCGGCAGCCGGTCGCAATATTGACGCTACGCAACCGCGTTTTGGGTCCGGCCGCGCGGTTGTTCATCGACTGCACGCGCCAAGCAGCCAAGCCGTTGCAGTCCTAGCCTGCGTTGGGGGTCTATCACCCGCGCAGGAGAACAACTATACTGCAGATGGTCGAATCGAGAGATTTATAATCTAATTTTCTGGCGAGGTACGAACATGATCTTCCGCCAGCTCTTCGACAGTACCTCCGGCACCTACACGTACCTGCTCGCCAGTCGCCGCGGCGGCGAGGCGCTGATCATCGACCCGGTCATCGAGAAAGTTGAGCGCTACCTGCAATTGATCAGGGAACTGGACCTCAAGCTGGTCAAGGCGGTCGACACTCACCTCCACGCCGACCACATCACCGGGCTTGGCGCTTTGCGCGATCGCACCCAGTGCATCACCGTGATGGGCGAGATGAGCAAGGTCGACGTGGTGTCGATGCGGGTTGCCGAGGGCGACAAGCTCACCATCGAAGGCGTGGCGCTCGACGTCCTCTACACACCAGGTCATACCGACGATTCCTACAGTTTCCTGACACGGGACTGCGTGTTCACCGGCGACACGCTGTTGATCCGCGGCACCGGACGCACCGATTTCCAGAACGGCGACGCCCGCGCGCAATACGACTCGATCTTCAACAAGCTTCTGAAGCTGCCCGATGACACGCTGATGTACCCGGCGCACGACTACAAGGGCGAGATGGTCTCCACCATCGGCGAGGAGAAGCGATTCAACCCGCGCCTGCAGGTCAAGTCGGTCGACGAATACGACGAGCTCATGGGCAAGCTCAATCTGCCCAACCCAAAGATGATGGACGTGGCGGTGCCCGCCAATATGCGGGTCGGCTTCGCGCAGGAAGCGATCGCGCAGCGCGGCTGGGCAGTGAGCGCGAAGGATGCGATCGGCCTCGTCGGCAAACACGATGTCGCGCTGATCGATCTGCGCGAGACGGCCGAGCGCGAGAAGCACGGCATCATCCCCGGCTCGCTGCACGCCCCCTATCCCGACCTCGCCGCCAATGTGCGGCCCGGCGGCATGCTGCACGAGCTTGCTGCGGCGACCGGCAAGCGCATGCTGTTCTACTGCGCCTTCGGCGAGCGTTCAGCGATGGCGGTTCAGGCCGCCCAGGATTCCGGCATCGCGTCGGCCTGCCACATCCACGGCGGTCTTGACGCGTGGAAGAAGGTCAGCGGCCCGCTGGCCTGAAGAGGTCGGCTGGCTCACTGAAGAAAGCCAGTGACCTACTGGCCAATGACCTATTAGCCAGTGACCTAGTGGCATCAAGAAGGCCACCGCTCCCACTCGCACAGCGTGCGTTGATGCGCTTTCCTGCGAGGGCACCAAGTTCAGGAGGCCGTTGAACGATTCCTGGCGGCGGTGCGCGCGGCCTGACCAGGCCAACGGCCCGCTCGGCCGTTGAGCGATAGGTCATCGCCCGACTGGCTCAATGCAGAATCTGGCTGAGGAACAGCCGGGTGCGTTCGTGCTGCGGGTTCTCGAAGAACGCCTTGGGCTCGGCGATCTCGACGATCTGGCCGGCGTCCATCAGCACCATGCGGTTCGCGACCTGGCGGGCGAAACCCATCTCGTGGCTCACCACCAGCATGGTCATGCCGTCCATCGCCAGTTCGACCATGGTGTCGAGCACCTCCTTGACCATCTCCGGATCGAGCGAGGAAGTCGGCTCATCGAACAGCATGATCTTGGGCTCCATGCAGAGCGCGCGCGCGATTGCCACCCGCTGCTGCTGGCCGCCCGAGAGTTGGGCCGGGTATTTGTCGGCCTGCTCGGGGATGTGCACGCGCTCAAGATACAGTCGCGCCAGCCGCTCAGCCTCGCGGCGCGGCAGGCGGCGCACATGGACGGGAGCGAGCGTGCAATTCTCGAGCACGGTCAGGTGCGGAAACAGGTTGAACTGCTGGAACACCATGCCGACCTCGCGGCGCACCTCGTCGATCGCCTTGAGATCCTGGGTCAGCTCGACGCCATCAACGATCACGCGGCCTTGCTGCCAATCCTCGATGCGGTTGATGCAGCGGAGCAGCGTCGACTTGCCGCTGCCCGAAGGCCCGCTGATCACGATGCGCTCGCCGCGCATCACCTTGAAGTTCACGTCGCGCAGCACGTGGAAGCTGCCGAACCACTTGTTCAAGTCGATGATTTCGATCGCGACCTGGTTCTTGGTCGTGCGCATGGCGGGCGCGGCGCCCTCGCCCGGCGCCGCAGCCGCGCCCTCTCCTTGCCGCCGTTCCTGATCCATCACTCACCGTGCTGCGCCGGTATCAAGCCGCCGTTCCGTGTAGAGAGCATAGCGCGACATGGCGAAGGAAATCACGAAGTAGATGATGCCGGCGAACGCGAAGCCGGTGAACAGGGTCACCGGCGTCGACCAATTCGGGTCGGCAAAGGCCGCCCGCAGCTGCCCGAGCAGGTCGAAGATCGCCACGATCAGCACCAGGGTCGTGTCCTTGAACAGCGCGATGAATGAGTTGACGATGCCGGGGATCACGTATTTGAGCGCCTGCGGCAGGATCACGAGGCCGGTCATCCGCCAGTAGCCGAAGCCGAGCGCCGTCGCACCTTCGTACTGCCCGCGCGGGATCGCCTGCAGCCCGCCGCGCACCACCTCGGCCATGTAGGCGCCGGCGAACAGGACCACGCCGATCAATACGCGCAGCAGCGGGTCGATCCGCCAGTTGCCCGGCAGGAACAGCGGCAGCATGTAGGTGGCAAAGAACAGGACCGTGATCAACGGCACGCCGCGCCAGAACTCGATGAAGATGATGCAGAGCATGCGCACGATCGGCAGATCCGAGCGGCGCCCGAGCGCGAGCAGGATGCCGAACGGCAGAGAGCCAATGATGCCGGTGAACGAGATCACCAGCGTCACCAGCATGCCGCCCCAGACCCGGGTCTCGACGTGCGTGAGGCCGAAGACGCCGCCAACCAACAGGAAGAAGGCGACGACCGGGAACACGCCGAAGAACAGGATCGCGTTTACGGTCTTGTACGGCAAGCGCGGGACGAGCAGCGGGGCGAGCAGGATCACGCCCAGCGCGTAGGTGAGATTGACGCGCCAGAGCTCGTTTTCCGGATAGAAGCCGTACATGAACTGTTTGAACTTGGCGGCGATGAATGGCCAGCAGGCGCCGACCGGGCGGCCGAGCGTCTCCTCGAGGCAGTCGGCGCGGCTTGCACCCTCCCAGACGGCGTCAATGACCAGGAACCGGATCGTCGGGACCGCGAGCGCGATCAGCAGCAGAAAACTCGCCAGCGTCAGCACCGAATTCAACACGCTGCCGAACAGCTGGCGGCGCACCCAGCCGACAAAGCCGGTCGCCGCGAGCGGCGGCGGCATCGGCCCGATCATGTCGCGGCGGAGATAGGCGTGCGCGCTCATCGCGGTCCTCAGCGTTCCACCAGCCGTCGCGTACGGGCGTTGTAGAGGTTCATGAGCAGGCTCGTGACCAGCGAGATCAGGAGGTAGACCGCCATGGTGATGGCGATGATCTCGATCGCCTGATGGGTCTGGTTGAGCACTGTGCCGGCGAAAAGCGCGAACAGATCGGGATAGCCGATGGCAACTCCAAGCGAGGAGTTCTTGGTCAGGTTGAGATACTGGTTGGTGAGCGGCGGCACGATCACGCGCAAGGCCTGCGGCACGATGATGAGCCGCAGCATGGCGCCGCGCTGCAGCCCGAGCGCCTGCGCGGCCTCGCTTTGCCCACGCGGTATCGCCATGATCCCGGCGCGCACGACCTCGGCGATGAAAGCCGCCGTATAGGTCACGAGCGCGATCAACAGCGCCACGAACTCGGGAATGACCCGCACGCCACCGACGAAGTTGAAGCCGCGCAGCACTGGTTGCTCGAGGCTGATCGGAGCGCCCAAGACGACGAGCGTCGCGAGCGGCAGGCCGACGATCAGCCCGAACCCGGCCCATCCAACGGGGAAAGGCCGGCCGGTGGCATCGCGGCGGCGACGCGCCCACAGGCGGAGCGCGATTGTCGCAAGGATCGCCAGCGCAAGCGCCGCGACGACGAACTCCGAGCCTTCGCCGAACACGGGCCGCGGCAGGATCAACCCGCGATTGCTGAGATAGAGTTCCGGGGGGCCGATCCAGTCAGCGAGCCCCTGCCACCATTGCGCCACCGCGTCCGGGAGCCCGAGCCACCGTGTCGCGCCGGCCAGGCGCGCAAGGATCGGCTGCAAGCCGAGGCCGATACTGTCGCGCGGTCCCGGCAGCGCGCCGAGCAGCACGGCGAGATACCAGAACAGGATCTGGAACAGGAGCGGCAGATTGCGGATCAGCTCGACATAGCCGCCGGCGAGGCGCGCCACCAGCCAGTTCGGGGAGAGCCGCGCGATGCCGATGATGAAACCGAGAATGGTCGCGAGCACGATGCCGATGCCGGCAACCAGCAGCGTATTGAGGAGACCGACCAGAAAAACCCGTCCATAGCTGTCGGTCTCGCTATAAGCGATCAGCGTCTGATTGATGCCGAAGCCAGCGGTATTGCCGAGAAAGCCAAAGCCGCTGCCAAAGCCCTGAGCGGCGAGATTGGCGCGGGCGTTGACAACGAACGCATAAGCGCAGGCGACGAGGACTACCAGCACCACGATCTGGTAGAATGCACTACGGACTTTGGGGTTGTTGTAGAGGGCGACCCGCGGCGGCGCGCGCAGCCCCGTCGCGGTCTCGCTCACCGGATCGGCGGGGCGTACTGGATGCCGCCCTTGGTCCATAACCGGTTGATCCCGCGGCTGATGCCGAGCCGCGAGCCGGTCCCGACGTTACGATCAAACACTTCCGCGTAGTTGCCGACGTGGCGCACGATACGGACCACCCAGTCCTTGGTGAGGCCGATCTGTTCGCCGAAATTGCCCTCGATGCCGAGCAGCCGCCGAATCTCCGGCAGGTTCGACTTCAGCGCCTCGTCGATATTCTTGGAGGTGACGCCGAGCTCCTCGGCGTTGAGCATGGCGAAGTGGACCCACTTGACGATGTCGAACCACTGGTCGTCGCCGTGCCGCACCAGCGGACCGAGCGGCTCCTTGGAGATGATTTCGGGCAAGATGACGTGGTCGTTGGCATTGGTGAGCTTGAGCTTCTCGGCATAGAGCTGCGAGACGTCGGTCGTGAGCACGTCGCAACGGCCGGACTCGTAGGCCTTCACGGTCTCGTCCGCAGTCGCAAAGGCGATAACCTCGTAGCGCATGTTGTTGGCGCGGAAATAGTCGCCGAGATTGAGCTCGGTCGTGGTGCCGGTCTGGGTGCAGATCGAGGCACCGTTCAGCTCGAGCGCCGAGTTGACCTTGAGCGCCTTGCGCACCATGAAGCCCTGGCCGTCGTAATAGTTGACAGCAGTGAAATTGAACAAGGCGTCGCGCGACAGGGTCCAGGTCGTGTTGCGCGCGAGAACGTCAATCTCGCCGGACTTGAGCGGCTCGAACCGGTCCTTGGCCGAGAGCGGCGTATACTTGACCTTGTTCGGGTCATTGAAGATCGCCGCAGCGATACCGCGACAGAGATCGACATCGAGGCCGGTCCAGGCACCCTTGTCGTCGGGGCTGGAGAATCCGGGCAATCCCTGGCCGACGCCGCAGATGAGAGAGCCGCGGTCCTTCACCGTCTTGAGGGTCTGGGCGCTCGCCGCGTCGGCCACGAGGCCGAGCCCGAATGCCAGGCCGAGCGTGAGTGTCGCGCGTTTCATGGGGTTGCAGCCTCTGGGTTGTCGCTGTTGTGATATTATGGCAGTCCCGGCCAATGTCTTGCCGAAATGTTCCGCTGTCGGCAAGCGCGCCTGGGGTGGCAGAGGCCCCTCTCGATCGATCGCCATCTCAGAACGATTATACATCGCGGTCAAGGGGTTGCCGCCGTCCGTGTTGCCGCGTGAACGCAGCCAGCGCCGATATATCGCGGATGATCGTTGGGCGGCCGCGGCATGCATGCACCATTCGTGAGCAATGTGCGCAGTATACGGGTGTGTGAAGGGAAATACGTCGGACCAGACGGGAAGGACGCAACACGATGACGAAGAAGACGGACGGTGGACCATCCCGCCCCGTGAAGCCCGCCACGCGGCTGGTGACCGGCGGCCGCGACCCGTTTGCGCATCACGGTTATGTCAATCCGCCGGTCTATCATGCCTCGACGCTGCTGCATCGGTCGGCTGAGGATTACCTCGCGCACCGCGGTCGCTATCAGTATGGGCGCAAGCTCACGCCGACATCCGAGGCGCTCGCCCGCGCGATCACGGAGCTTGAGGGTCCGCTCTGCGCGGGCGTGGCGCTGCTGCCGTCCGGTCTGGCGGCGGCAGCGCTGGCGCTGTCGTCGGTACTGCAGGCGGGCGATCACGTACTCGTCACCGACAGTGTCTATGAGCCGACGCGGAGGTTCTGCGACGGGATTCTGAGGCGCAACGGCGTCACCACCACCTATTACGATCCGCTCATCGGCGCCGGCATCGCCGCGCTGATGCGGCCGAACACGCGTGCGGTCTACCTCGAATCGCCTGGCTCGCTGTCGTTCGAGGTCCAGGATGTGCCGGCGATCGCGGCGGCGGCGCATGCGGGCGGCGTGCTCGTGCTGATGGACAATACCTGGGCCAGCCCGCTCTATTTCCGCCCGCTCGACAAGGGCGTCGACCTCGCGATCCAGTCCGGCAGCAAATATATCGGCGGCCATGCCGACCTGATGCTCGGCACCGTGTCGGCGAGCGAGGCGGCGTGGCGGCGGCTCATTGATACGGTCCACGCGATGGGCCTCTGCGTCGGCCCCGACGACATGTATTTCGGGCTGCGCGGCCTACGCACGCTCGGTGTGCGACTCGCGCAGCACTACGCGGCGGGGCTCAAGGTGGCGCACTGGCTCGAAGCGCGGCCCGAGGTCTTGCGCGTATTGCATCCGGCCCTTGAGAGCCACCCCGGCCGCGCGCTCTGGAAGCGCGACTACACCGGCGCCAGCGGACTGTTCAGCATCGTGCTCAAGCCGGTGCCGCAGGCGGCGGTCTATGCCTTCATCGACGAGCTCACCCTGTTCGGCATCGGCGCGTCATGGGGCGGCTACGAGAGCCTGGTGATCCCGTTCGATTGCATCGGCGTGCGTACCGCCACGCGGTGGGCGCCGGGCGGACCGACGGTGCGCTTCCATATCGGGCTCGAGGACACCGACGACCTGATTGGCGATCTCGAGCGCGGCTTTGCGGCGCTGACGGCCGCGCGGTGAGTGTAGCTCGCGGCCCGCGGCACCGGCGTGGCGCAGGGACGAAGCATCAAGGCGACGGCCTCAAGCCGCAGCCCCGATTTCTTCCTCGTCCTCGTCGGACGCTCCGGTCGCGGGCATCGGCCAGCGCACGTCGGTAGTCCAAGTGATGATCTCGAAACGTCCGTCGGCGTGCTCCGCGATCGCCGTGCAGCTTTCGACCCAATCGCCGCAGTTGATATAACGGACGCCGATATCCTCGCGAATCGCCGCGTGGTGAATGTGGCCACAGATTACGCCGTCGACCTCGCGTCGGCGTGCCTCGGCGGCGAGGGTCTTCTCGAACTCGCTGATGAAGTTGACGGCGTTCTTCACCTTGAGCTTGAGCCACTGCGACAGCGACCAGTAGGGAAAGCCGAGACGGCGCCGAACCGCGTTGAACAGCCGGTTGGCCCCGATCGCCCAGTCATAGGCCTTGCCGCCGATGAGCGCGAGCCAGCGCGCCTGGGTGACGACGAGGTCGAAGTGATCGCCGTGGATCACGAGATAGCGTTTGCCGTCGCCGCCCTCGTGCACGGCGGTTTCAGTGACTTCGATCCCGCCGAAGTGAGTCCCGTAGTAGTCGCCGCGCAGGAACTCGTCGTGGTTGCCCGGGACATAGATGACGCGGGTGCCCTTGCGCGCCTTGCGCAGGAGCTTTTGGACCACGTCGTTATGGGCCTGCGGCCAATACCAGGCGGTCCGCAGCTGCCAGCCGTCAACAATGTCGCCGACCAGGTAGATCGTGTCGGCATCGTGAAAACGCAGGAAATCGAGGAGCTGATCGGCTTGGCAGCCACGCGAGCCCAGGTGCACGTCCGAGATAAACAGTGCTCTAAACCTGCGGCCCGACTCGGTCAGCATGCGCGCATCTGATTCAGTCTCCATCAGCGGCTTGATGCCATGCTTCTATTGCAGTTTTTTGAAGTTCCCCGAGAAACTGCGGGATTCCCACAGCCAAAAAGTCGCCGAATCCTTAACGAATCAGGTCGCCCCGACCTGCGCGGCGCGGCCGCGTTTGCGGTCACGCAGCTCGAAGTAAAGGTTGCGCAGATAGACGAACACCCCAAACGACTGACCGAGAATGAAGACCGGATCGCGGATATAGAGGGCGTAGATCAGCAGCAGGAGGCCTCCGCCGATCGAAAAGAACCAGAACGCAATGGGCATCACCATCTTGCCGGCGCGTTCCGACGCGATCCACTGCACGACGAATCGCATGGTGAACATGATCTGGGCCACATAGCCGAGCACCACCCACCACTGAAATTTCTGCACGAAGACTTCGTGCAGATAGGCTCCGACCGCGTTCGACAGATCAACGAGCATCGCTTTTCACCTCCGAAACCTCCGGCACGCTTCGCTTGCGGCGGATCAACCACCAAACCCCGGCGAGATCGAGGATGCCGATCCCAAGCCGGTCCCACATGCCATAGTTGGACACACCGGCGCGACGCGGCCGGTCGACCACGTCGACGTAGCCGATCGCGTAGCCCTCGCGGCGAACGAGCGCCGGCAAGAACCGGTGCAGCCCGTCGAAATAGGGCAGTGACATGAACAGATCGCGGCGGAACGCCTTGAGGCCGCAGCCGGTGTCACGCGTGCCGTCGCGCAGCACGCTGCTGCGGACCGAATTGGCGATGCGCGATTGGAACTTCTTGAAGCCGGTGTCCTTCCGCCCAACGCGCTGCCCGGCGATGAGGCCGGTGCCCGGTCCGGCGGACTCCAGCGCAGCTAGGAGCTTCGGGATGAACGCTGGATTGTTCTGGCCGTCGCCGTCGAGCGTCACCACGACCGGGGCGCGCGCGTTGGCGACGCCGGTGCGCACCGCCGCCGACTGGCCGCAGGAGACGGCGTGCTTGAGCTGGCGCAGCCACGGCCGGCTCGCCATCAAGGAGAGCAATTCCTTTGCGGTCGCGTCGGTCGAGCCGTCATTGACGTAGACGATCTCGAACGGCATGCCGGCAAGGGCGGCCGCGATCTCCTCGACGAGCGGCGCGATGTTGCCGGCCTCGTTCCGCACGGGAACGACGACGGAAATGGCCGGCGGCGCAGCGTCGCTCATGGTCCTTGGTCCGACAGGAATGGCGCGAGCTTCTTATGAGGCGAAGAGCCTGCGGGCAACCCTCTTGATGCGTCGCCACGATGGGCCTGGCAGCGCCTTGACGCTCCCGTCGCAACCGATTGCAAAACCGAGGCGACGCGCCGCGAAGGCGTCGCGCATCAGCACCGCGCCGATGACGCCGACCATTGCGCCCACGGTGACGTCGCTGAGATAGTGGGCGTCGAGCACGACGCGGCTCACCGCGATCACCACAGCGTAAGCGAGCATGGGAAGCCGCAGCGCCGGCCACAGGAGACCGACCGCGACGGCCGCCGCGAAGGCGGTGGCGGCATGGCCAGACGGCAGACTCGCGTGGTCCGCGCGCCAGACCCAGGGCACGTAGAGGAACGGGTCGGCGTGCTCCCCCACGAACGGCCGCGCCCGTCCGATCATCCGTTTGATCATGGTGGTGAACAGGCTCGGCACCGCGATTGCCATGAAGAGGAAACCGACCCGCACGGCGATCGTCGCGAGCAGCAGCCGATCGAGCGGCGCGAGTGCGGGCGACGCAAGCGCAGCGATGGCGGCAAGCAGAATGCCGGTGGGCCACAGGAACCAGCCGGATTTGCCGAAGTCGGTCAGAAAGTTGAACAGCTCGATGACCGGAATTGGCGCGCGTTTCGCGGACTCGGCGATTGAAGCATCGACGAAGACCATGGCCGCCGCGATCACGATGAGCATCACGAGCGCCCCGACCCAGAGCCGCAGATAGGCGCGGCGGATCCGCCTAGGCTTGACCCGCGGCGGACGCACGAGCGCGGCAAGGCCGGAGACGAAATTGTTGCCGGCCCAGCGTGGCCACGAGGTTTGCGCGCCGCCAAGACCGCCGGTGACGCTCATCGCGGAGCCCCGGACCGGTAAACCGCGATAGTCGCCGGCTTGCCGGTGCCGACATTGATGACCTCGATGCGGGTCACCTGCGAGTATTGCAAGCCGATCGCGTCGGCGCGCTGGGCGAAGCTGCGCTCCTGTCGCGCCTCGATGAAGGCGAAGCGGCACTCGCCGCCGTTGAGGAACTCAGCGGCATTGGCGGCATCGGTCAGCCGTGTGGCAGTGCCGGCGAGGAACACGAGGCTCGGCTCGTGATACCCGGCAGAGGCGGCGACCGGCTCGCGGCAACCGCTCTCGCGCATGAGGTGCGCGAGCGTGGCGCTCGGGAACAGCGCCGCCAAAGCCGGCGCGATGAGCCCGAATAGTGCGCCCACCAGGAGCAGCGCGGCGACCACCGCGCGCAGCAGCGAGTGCTCTGCGCCGTCAGCCTCATAGAGCCGCCAAGCCAGAAGACCCATGACGACCGACGCACCGATCACCGGCCAGACCAAAAGACCGAACTGGCGTCCGATATAGAACAGCACGAACAGGCCCGCGATGCTCGCCAGGACCGGGATCAGGAACCACCAGATAGTGCCGGTTACGAGCCAGCGGTTGCGCGACAGCATGCGCGAATCGACGATTCCGGCGAGCAGGATCGCGATGGCAGGATAGAGCGGCAGCACGTAATGCGGCAGCTTGGTCACCACGAGTTCGAACACGATCCAGGCGGGCACGACCCACGCCAGCAGGAACTTGGCGCCGGGCTCGCGCCGCGCGGCCCAGACCGCCGGCACCGCCAGCAGGGTGAGCATCGCGCCCGGAAAGAACGTGACCCAGTACAGCAACAGATAGAATCCGGGCGGGGCGCCGTGCGACTCCTGTCCGCTCACCAGCTTCAACAGCAGGTCGTGGCCGATCGATTCGGAAAAGAAGCTGTCGCCTGACCGGAGCGTGATGGCGAGGAACCACGGCAGCACCAGCAGCGCGAACCAGGTGAGGCCAAGGAGCGGCCGCAGGGCCAGAAGCCAGCGCGCCGAACGGTCGACGATCGCCAGCGTCAGGACAGCAAGGCCGACGAACAGACCGATCACCGGGCCTTTGAGCAGGACGCCGGCGGCGAGCGCCGTCCAGAAGATCAGCGGCAGCGTCCAGGATGCGCGCGCATCGATCAGCGCGCGTTGCTCCGGCAGATAGAGTCGTGCCATCGCCCCCATGGCGGCAACCACGGTTGCGAGCAGCATGGCATCGGTCTTGGCGATGCGGCCCTCGACGCTGAGCAGGACGGCGCATGCCATCATCAGCCCGGCGAGGAGGGCAGCGCGGCGCGACACGAAGGCTAGTCCCGCCCAATAGGTGAGGAGCACGGCGGCGACGGCGCCGATCAGCGAGGGAAGCCGATAGAGCCAGATGGTGTTGGGCGCCTGTGGGAAGCCCAGCGCCTGCGCGGCCTTCACCGCCCCGGCCTGCAGCCAGTAGATCCCGGCCGGCTTCTTGTAGCGCACCTCGTCCTGAAAGCGGATGTCGATGTAGTCGCCGGACTCGATCATCTGCTTGGTCGCCTGCGCGAATCGCGACTCGTCACGATCGGTCGCCGGGATCGCGAAGAAGCCTGGCAGAATGCTCAGCAGCGCGACGAACGCAAGCACAGCAAGCGCGCGGGCATGCGAGCGCGTGGCGAAGTCGGTGACACCGATGAGGCTGCGCGCGGGCTCGTTCCGCTCGCCGCCGATGGTAATCGCCATGGGTTCCCCTGCCCGGCTTAACGATTGGCGGACAATAGAGAATTAGCGGGGGCGGGGAAAGGATAGAGGACTGCGCGGGACTGGCTGGAGGCCGGAGCCTGGAACTCCTGGCCGCCTATCTGCAAAGCTACTGCAGCCGTACTACAACGCTGTCGGTCGCGCCCTCCCCGTCGATCACGGTGAGGCGTACGAAACCGGGTTCCTCAGGCGCAAAGAACAGCGTGCGGCGGCCAGGGCCGGCCTCAGGCAGCGGCATGCCATTAACCAGGACAGTGAGAGGTCCAGAGCCGCCGGTTACCTTGAGCGCAATCGGCTCAGGTCGTCCGTCATCCCCGCTCGCCAGTTCGACTCGCGCGCCGTTAGGCGGGAACATGATACGCAGCGGCGGTCCCTCGCCGGCGAGACCGTCGGGACGGAACCGCTGCAGGGGCGGCGGCAGCTTGGTCGTGGCCGCAATCAGCGTGCCCTTCGGCGCTGCCGGCAAGCTCGCAGGCAGCTTGCCGGTGCGGGCGAAGGCATCGAACAGGATCGGCGCCGCCGCAGCGCGGCCGTAGAGGCCCGGCACCGGCGCTCCGTCGGGCCTGCCGACCCAGACTCCGATCGTGCGTGCGCCGTCGAAGCCGACCGCCCAGGCATCACGGTAGCCGTACGACGTGCCGGTCTTGTAGGCGATGCGGCCACCGGCAGCGTTCTCGGGCGGCGGCGTGCCAATGAGCACGTTGGCGATGTGCCAAGCCGCAGCCGGCTCGAACAGACGCGCTTGCGTCTGCGGTTCGAAGCGCTCGGTCAACGTTGTTGTCGTTCCGAGCCGCGCGAGGCCGCAGTAGAGCATGACCAGGTCGGTGAGCCGCACGCCGACGCCGCCGAGCCCCATGGCAAGCCCCGGCACTTCGCCCTTGGGCAGCACCAGCGCTCCGCCCGCCTGGGCAACCCGCGCGGTGAAACGGCTCGCTCCCACCTTGTCGAGCACCGCGACCGCCGGCACGTTGAGCGAAAGCTGCAGCGCCTTGCGCACGGTTACCGTGCCCTGGAAGGTGAGGTCGAAATTCTCCGGCGCATAGCTGCCGTAGCGGATCGGCCGGTCCTCGATCAGCGTCTCCGGATGGATGAGCCCATCTTCGATGCCAAGCGCATAGATGAACGGCTTGAGCGTCGATCCGGGCGAGCGCAACGCCGCGGTCATGTCGACCTGCCCGGCGCGGGTGGCGTCGAAATAATCCGCCGAGGCGACGCGCGCCAGGATCTCGCCGCTGCCGTGGTCGACCGCGAGGATCGCGACCGAAATGTTGGGCCCGAGCGCATGCGCGCGGTCGCGGGCGAGCTCTTCGAGCGCCTTCTGCAGGGTGGCGTCGATCGTGAGGTGGTGGAGGGTTTGGTCGGGCGCCGCAGCGACGATCGCGTCCGCGGCGTGCGGCGCCAGCATCGGCATCGGTTTGCGGCCGGTCGGCACCGGCTCGAGTCTTGCGCGCGCGACCTCGTCCGCCGGCACAAGCCCGGCGGCGGAGATGCGGTCGAGCACACGGTCGCGCGCGGCGCGCGCCGTCTCGGCGGAGCGGTCGGGCCGGCGCAGCTCCGGCGACTGCGGCAGCGCCACCAGCAGCGCCTGCTCGGCGAGGCTCAGGCGGCGCGGCTCCTTGCCGAAATAGGCGAGCGAGGCGGCCCGGATGCCTTCAAGATTGCCGCCATAGGGCGCGAGACTGAGGTAGAGGGCGAGGATCTCGTCCTTGCCGAGGCTTCGCTCCAGCTCGATCGCGCGCACGATTTGGCGCAGCTTGGCGGCGAATGAGCGCTCCGTCCGCGGCTCAAGCAGCCGCGCCACCTGCATGCTGATCGTCGATCCACCGGAGACGATGCGGCCATTGATCAGGAGCTGCGACAAGGCCCGGCCAAGCGCGAACGGATCTACGCCCGCGTGGCTCTGGTAACGCTTATCCTCGTAAGCGAACAGCACGTTGAGGAAGCGCGGGTCGACGTCCTCCCGCGTCGCCTTGATCCGCCAACGTCCTTCCGCCGTCGTGTAGGGACGCAACAGCCGGCCGTCGCGATCGACCACCAGCGTCGAATAGCCGAGCCCCTCGCCGCGCGGCACCGACCCGAGCGACACGACCCAACCCGCCGCGGCCGCTGCCAGCGCGGCGACCACAAGCGTCGTCGCGCCAGCAAGCCTCAGCC
>Ga0066903_100000343_pt1 | contig 27960 bp, 11 predicted proteins | sample PanSoiMetaGPlot1_FD_67491 | JGI IMG/M metagenome (GOLD analysis project Ga0066903, IMG submission 67491) | Tropical forest soil microbial communities from Panama analyzed to predict greenhouse gas emissions - Panama Soil - Plot 1 (version 2) | ecosystem: Environmental > Terrestrial > Soil >... | reverse complement strand
GCCGTGTGGTTGCCGAAGAAGCTGCTGTCGAAGAGCTCGGTGCGGTCCATGTTGCAGTCGTCGAACCGCCAGAAGCCCTGCGCCTCCCCGGGGAAGTTGCGGGTCGGGGGGCCGCCCATCGTCCCGCCCGAGCCGAACGTGCCGCCGATGGCCATGGTGCCCGCGAAGCCCGTGCTTCCTGCGAAGCCCGTGCTCCCGGCGCTGCCGATCACGCCTCCTGTGCCGACCGTGCCCCCGGTGCCTGGGCCCATGCCGCTGCCGGCCGCGCCTCCGGCGCCCGTCGAGCCGCCGCCGCCAACCATGGTGCCGGTGCCGCCGCTGCCCGTGCCAGGAGCGGGGGGCGCAGTGAGCATGCTGGCCATGATCTCCGTGAGATCGCCGTCGTGAAGGATCGCCTGCAGCTCGGCGCTGTCACTGCCCTTATCATCGCCGCAAGCGCTGAGGCCCGCCGAGGCGAGCAGGATTGAGCCGAGGATTGCGCGGCCTTGCAGCCGGCGCCTCGCCTCGTGACGGTCTTGTTTCGCCTTCATTGCGGTCTCCTTTTTGTCAGTTGGAAAAACGGAAAAATACAGATTGAGCAAACTGCGTTCGTCTAGTGCGCGAGTGGTCTTGTCGCCTTACACGCGTTGGACGGAAAAAATAAAATCGGTCACGAATTCCGAGACGGCGTCCTGGCCAGCAAGAGACGTACCGACGACGAAGCGTCGCCTAACCTCGCGTCGCTCCGAACGAGGCGGCGCGCGCGCCTCGGAAACCGACGATTCGTCGCGACAAACGTGTCGTGGTTTCGTCGCGGGTTTACACCGTCAGTGGTCGTCGTTGCGACGTCGCGCCGTAGCGGCGCTTAACATCTGCGTTCGCAACGATGAGGCAGCGAACGGAAACGTTCTTACAAGGTGCGAGCAACGCCGGTTTCAGAACCTGAAATAAGCAGCACCGAGACCGCCAAGATTGTTGGCGCTCATGAGGTGACCGCTGTACGAAACGTCGAGCCGTTCGTACCGCGCGATCGCTGCCAGACGGCCGCGTCTGGACATGTCCCAGGAGATTCCGGCGTCGACGAATTCGCCCAAACGGGCCGAGAAGTCCCGGCTCGAGCGAGAATCGCTGCCGCTGGTCACGGTGAAATCCTGGAGAGGTTCGCTGACGACGCCCAGCCGCCCCAGCGCGAACCAGCGTCCCCTGATCGGCAGCAGCAGCTGGGCCCCGACGGCGAGCGGTATCCGCAAGAAGGACATGGTTGTCATGCTGTCGCCGACCCCGACGAATTTTGCCCCCGCGCGCGCGTACACACCGACCCCGACCCCTCCTTCGCTCCAATACGGCGTCCAGTCGCCGGCGAGCGAGAAGAACACGCCATCACCGGCACTGGCGCTATTCCCCGCGCCGGTCGCGGGGAGGGTGGGACTCACGACGGTAAAGAAACGATCGCCGCCATGCGCGTAGCCCATCTCGATGCCGAAGCCGGCGGTGCGATACGCGGGCGAAGACACCGGCGGGCGCGTCGGGGTCGGTTCGTCGACCGTCTCGGCGGACGGCGGAGGGGGGGGCACCGCGTCCGCCAGTGGCGGCGCGGGTGGCACGAGGGGCGCTGGTGGTTGGGCCGGCTGATCGACGATGGCCTTCACTTCATCTGTGTCTGGCGGCGGCCCCGTGGGATCGGCCAGCGACAGCAGCGCGGCGATGAATGCGACAGGCATCAGCAAGCCTGATTACAGAGCGCGCTCGGCGCCGTGTCGAGGCGGCAGATGTTTACGCGCGCATCACGAATCGGCCAGGCGCGAGCATCTCGACGATCCGAAGCGGATTGGCGACGCCCGCCGCCGTCAGCTCGGCGTTCGCTCGGGCGCACAGCTCGTCGCCGGCGGTGCCGCCGAGCAGCTGCCCGTGCCGCATGCGCGCGGACGCAGCGTGAAGCCCCATCGCGGCGTCTTCGAAGCCTGCGTTGGCCCGCTCGATGAGCGCGCGCGCCTGCGGTCTGTCGCCGCGGCTGGCGGCGGCCGCGCCGGCAAGTAGATCCGCGAGCGGCGTCGCCCAACGAGCGGGCTGGCGGCGCATGGCGACCGCACAGGCGTCGACCATCGCCAGCAACGACGCGCGGTCCGCTGCGCCCGCCGCGACGGCGGCCAGCGCGCAACGGCCGCGCAGATCCAGCGCGTCCTTCAGCGCCATCGGAAACGACAGAACCCGCGCCTTCTCGAGGTGCGACCAGGCTGCGTTCACGCGCGCCAGCCCCGCCGCGCCGTCGCCGGCGTAAAGATCGATGTTGGCGTGCAGCAAGACGTCGAGCCAGTCGAGGAACGTCGTGGCGTGATGCGAGTTGGCGCGGAACCACACCACCGACGCGACGGCCAATCTCCGGGCGCGTGCCGGGTCATCGGCGTACAGGCACGCCATGTCGGCAGGCCAGTGCCCGAGCTGGTTCTGTCCGTAGATGTCGCCCCGCCGCGCCGTCGCTTCCATCTGTTCGGTCACCTCACGAATCATCGTCCCCGCCTCGCCCAACCTGAGCATCGCCGAGAGCCGGTAACCGCGGGCGAAGGTGATCTCCCAGACCGCCTCGGCGCCATGCGCATCGAACATATCGACGGCGTGCGACGAGTTGGCGCGGGCGTCCTCGAAACGTCCCTCGTGAAAATCGATGAGGCCCTTGGCCAGCGCGATCATCCCGTGCACGTACGGCTGGTCGATCTCTCGGGCGAGATCCCGCGCGATTCCCCACCATTTTTCGGCAAGGCGCGCGTTGCCGCCGCCCAGCGCGCTCATGAACGACGTGACGGAGCCGAGCCCGAGGGCGATCCGGCGCGGCTCGCCGGCGTGCAGCGCGAGCAACAGCGCGCGCAGCTGCAGCCAGACGCCCAGAGCCGGATCGACGAAGCTCATGTATCGCCCGATCTCCTGGCAGACGTCGATCGGCTCCAGTCGATCCCGCGGGATCTCCGTCTCGGCGCGCCGGCGAAACCGCAGGCCACGAAGTCGAAGCCGGGCGATGTTCCAGCCGATCGCCAGGGCGGCGCGCCCCGGGGTTCGGGGCGGGTCGATGCCGTAGCCCGCGAGCGCCTCCCTCAAGACCGACATGCCGTCATCGATGTACCCGGCCTTCAGCTGCTCCTCGCCCGATCGTCGTTGCAAGAAGGCGGCGCGCTCCGGGGGCGCGTGCCGGGCGGCCTCGCGATAGGCCAGCGCGGCGGCTCGCTTGCGGCCGGCGAATCCGAGGGCATCGGCCCGGCGCTCGCGCAACCGTTGCGAAGTGACGGGATCGAACCGATGCAGACGCAGAGACAGCCGGTCGAGCCGCGCCGCGCGGTCGAAGGCCAACGCGGCGTGGGCCTCGTCGGCCGCCCGCACGGCATAGTCGGCCGCCTTGTGGGCGTCACCGGCCTTGCGCCAGTGGTACGAGAGCGACTCCAGCGCCGCGCCGCCGCTCCCCTCCAGCGCCAACGCCAGTCGCCGATGGCCGGCGCGCTTTTCGGCGGGCGTCAGACAGGAGAGGAGGGGCGCGCGCACGCGATCGTGGAAGATCTCGATCGGGTCGGCGAGGCGGACGCCGGTGGTGCGCACCAGGTTCGCGTGCTCCAGCGCGGCCAGCATGCGCGACAGCGCGGCGCCCTCGATGAACGAAGTGCCAGCGGCGACGCCGAGCGGGATCGGGCCGCCCGCGAGACCGACGGCGGCGAGCAGCTCGCGCACGGCCGGCGGCAGCGCGCCGATGCGGGCCGTCAACGCGGCGTCGAGGCTGCCGCCGCCGTACGCGCCCCGGTCGCGGGCCCAGCTGGTCAAGACGTCGATGAACAGCGGCATCCCGTCGGCATCGCGGGCGATCGCCTGCGCGACGGCGCGCTGGTCGATGCTGGCGTCACCTTCGAGAAGCGAGCCGGCCAGAGCCTCACCGTCCGAGGGCGCCAGCCCGGCGAGGTGCAGCCGCGGCATCCCCTCGAGCCAGCTCGGCGACGGGAGCAGATCGTCGCCTCGCGTCCGGAGCGTGCAGATGAAGAGGAGGGGGGGCCGCGACTCCAGCACCGCCGCGAGGGCGGCGTGGCTGTCCGCGTCCGCCCACTGGATGTCTTCCGTCACGAGGACGACCGGCCGCCGCGCCGCCAGGTTCGTCACCAGCGCGCGAAGCGCGGCGAACATCGCGTCGCGCTGCGCCGCCGGCTGGCTGGTTTCGCGGTCAGCGGCCGGCGCCGGCGCAAGACCGGCCAGGCCAGGGAAGCTGCCAGCGAGGAGGGCGAGCTCGGGCGGAACCACCTGCGCTCGCTCGGCTTCGGACAGCGAGGCCAGGTGCCGCCCCACCTCGTCGATCGCCTCGTCCAGCGCCTTGAACGGAACCGACTCGCGCGCGGAGCAGCGGCCCGTCAAGACAAGCGGGCGTGGCTGGAGGCCGTCGAGCCCCTCGACGAAATGTTCGACCAGCGCGGTCTTGCCCACGCCCGAGGTCCCCTCGATGACGACCGCGGCGAACGAGCCGGCCCGCGCGCGCCCGTAGGCCGTCGCCAGCGCCGCCATCTCCTGGTTCCGGCCGACGAGCCTGCGCGTCCGCCGGCGGCGCGTGCGCACGCCGAGACGCTCGAGGATGCTGTCGCTCGACGGTCGCCGGGCGGGGTCGGCCTGCAGCAGCTCGGTACAGAGCGCGCCGAGATCCGGCAGCGGACCGTGGGCGATCGCCTCGTCGGGACGCAGATCGCCCGGCGGCGCGAACGCTCGCAGCTCGCGCGTCACCGAAGTGTGATCGGTGGGGACGAGGAACGGGTGCCGCCCGGCCAGTGCCTGATGAAGCATGACGCCGACGGCGAACCAGTCAGCGGCAGGGTCGGCCGTGCGACCGAGGGCGCGCTCGGGCGGCATGTAGCCGGGCGTTCCCGCGCCGGCGGGCGCACCGCCGGATGCGCGCGCGTCGACGACCAGGCCGAAATCGAGCACCACGACGCGGCCCTCCGCGGTCACGAGCACGTTCGACGGCTTCAAGTCGCGGTGCACCTTGCCGAGCGAGTGGATGAAATCGACGCCGACGCACAGCTCGCCGATCGCGTTCTCGAGGCGCTCGGCGTCCAGCTGGCCGCGGGGGCGAACCCAGGAGAGAAAGTCGACGCCGCTCACCAGCTCCATCGTGAAGAACCAGTGATCACCGTCGTTGATGAGCTCGCCGAGCTCCACGAGGTTGGGGTGGTGGACGTCGCGCAACGACCGGAACTCGCCCTTGAAACGAACGAGCGCCTCCGGCGTGATGTCGGCGAGTGTCTTGAGCGCGACGGCCATGCCGCGTTCTCGATCCCACGCCGCAAACACGACCCCCATCCCGCCCGCGCCGAGCCGACGGTCGATCTCGAACCGGCCGCCGCCGACGGTGCCCCGTCTCGCCGAACCTGTCGCGCCGTCCATCGTCAAACGCGCCTCCTTGCTCGGCCGCTGTCGGCCGACGTGCTCAGTGATGCTTTCGCGGCCGGGCCAGGCCGTACTTCTCCATGCGAGCGATCAGCGTGTTGCGCGACATTCCGAGCTCGCGCGCTGCCCCGCTCTGGTTTCCCGCGAAGCGTGTCAGCGCGGCGACCACGCGGTGTCGATCGTTGCTGACACTCACTGCTCGGTCGGACTGTGCGCCCAATCCAGAAAGCGGGCCCAGGTGCTCGACCTCGATGACCGGCCCGTCGCAGATCAGCAGGGCCCGTTCGATGGTGTTGCGGAGCTCGCGCAGGTTGCCGGGCCACGGCTGACGTTCCAGCCACAGCATCGCGGACGGCGACAGCTCCAGGATCGGCGCGCCCGGGGTGGTCGCGTCCGTCAGGAACTCGCGCGCGAAATCGACGATCTCGTGCGGGCGCTCGCGCAGGGGCGGCACCCGGAGAATCGCGCCCGCCAGGCGGAAGAAGAGGTCGCGGCGGAAGGCGCCCCGCTCGACCTCGACGTCCAGCTCCCGATTGGTGGCGGCGATGAACCGGACGTCGATCTTGTGGCTGCGCACGGCGCCGACGCGGAACACCTCTTGATGCTCGATGACCCGAAGCAGCTTGGACTGGATGGACAGCGGCAACTCGCCGATCTCGTCGAGGAACACCGTCCCCCCCGCCGCGGTCTCGAGCAGCCCCGGCTTGGTGCCGGTGGCGCCGGTGAAGGACCCCCGTTCGTGGCCGAAGAGCTCGCTCTCGATCAGAGACTCGGACAGCGCCGCGCAATTGAGGCGCAGGAAGGGGCACGCGGCGCGGGTGGATGATTGATGGATCCGGTGGGTCAAGATCTCCTTGCCGACGCCGGTCTCGCCCAGCACCAGCACGCTGATCTGGGCCTTCGCGACCCGCTCGAGCACGTTCGCCGGCACGGGGGTCGGGCTGCTCCGCGTCGGCGCGGGGCGCATCTGCAGCGTCAGCAGGATCGCGCCGACCTCGAAGGCGTCTCCCACCTGAAGGGGTCGCTTCTCACCCGTTGCCAGCGCCACGCCGCGCGCGCGCGTACCATTCCGGCTTCCCTGGTCCTCGACGGTGATGTCGGCGCCCATGGTCAGAACGGCGTGGGTGCGCGAGAGGCTGTCGTCGTTGATCTGGACGTCGCACTGGCGCGACCGACCGATGGTGAGGCGTCCGCGCTCCGGAAGGAAAAAGGCCCGCCCTCGGCCGTCCGGCCAGATCGCCAGCAGCGCCAACCTGGACGGCGCGTCGAGCCGACTTCCGGGTCGCGTCGAGAGATCTTCCATCGTCGCGAGTTTCATGTCGCCGGCGACGGTAACACGCGTGCATTCGAGGTGAACCGCGCCGGCAATTTTCGGCAGGCGGGCGTTTGAAGGGCGCCCCGGCAATTTTTAGCAGCCTGCTCAACCGTGGGTTGGGCAACTTGCCCAGCAGGCGCGCGGAAAACCGCGCCAACCGCGCGTGATTTCACGATCCGCCGCCGGGCATCTCCCTTGCTCTCGTCGACCGCGCGGCCGCATGGGCGGCAGCCGTTTCTGCCAGCCATTTGCAGGGAGAATGAAGATGAGCGCGAGGGCTAGAGTACGAGTTCTTGGTTTGATTGGCGCTGCCGGCGTCGTGGGTTCCTGTGGCGGCGGGGATGGCTCGCAAATGATCGCGGAGCTGCGAGCCCGTCCCGGCTCGCCCCTCGCGGCCGGAATCGCGACTGGTTTCACGACGGGGCCGACGGGGATCGTCCCCCGTTTCTCGACCGCCCCCGACGGTCGCGCTGCGCGCGTCGTTTTCCCGGCGACGGCCAACGGACGGATCCATCTCGAGGATCAGCAGACCGGCACGATGATCGCCTTCCGCCTCAAGGACGCGTGGGCGGTCGCGGGCGAAACCGCCGACGGGTACGTCACCTATCCGCGGGCCCGCTCCTCGGGCGGGACGCTGCTGCACCGGGCGCTGCCGGATGGAACGGAGGACTTCGTGACGTTCGATCGGCGGCCGGAGCACGCCGACGTGACCTACGAGGTCACGCTGGGACCGAATGTCGCCGGCCTGAGGCTGGTCGAGCAGACGCTGGAGATGCTCGACGAAACGGGCGCGCCGCGCCTGCGGGTCGCGCCGCCTTTCATCGTCGGCGCGGACGGCACATGGACGGCCGCGAATCTGGCCGTCGAAAAATGCGAGGTGGACACCAGCCCCGAAGCTCCCTGGGGACGGGAGATCACCCCGCCGGGGGCGGATGCGTGCCTGATTCGCGTCTCCTGGAATGACCAGCGCGTCCTGTATCCGGCGGTGCTCGATCCGCGCTGGACGACGACCGGTTCCATGTCCGTCGCGCGACAGGATCACACCGCGATCGCCCTTTCGACCGGCAAGGTGCTGGTGGCGGGCGGTCGCAGCGGCCCGACGAGCACGACCGGCCTCACGTCTGCGGAGCTGTTCGATCGCACGACTGGAACATGGGCGACGACAGGCAGCATGACCGGCGGGCGCTATCTCCACACGGCGAGCCAGCTCGGTTCGACGGCAAGCACGACGACGAGCGGCAAGGTGCTGATCGCCGGCGGCCTCAACGGCACGACCAGCGCCAACACCGCCCAGCTGTACTCGGCGTCGGCAGGAACCTGGGTCGCGGCGACGAACCTGAATGCCGCCCGTCACGGGCAGACGGCGACGGTGCTGTCGAACGGCAAGGTCCTCCTCGCAGGCGGATTGAACGGCACCACCGTCCTCAACACGGCGGCCCTGTACGATCCCGCGTCGGGCGGCGGCGCGTGGACGGCGACCGGCACCATGCCGCAAGCCGTGAAGTTCCACACCGCGACGCTGCTGCAGGTTTCGGGAAACTCCACGCTCAACAACAAGGTGCTCGTCGTCGGCGGCAATTCGGGGACGGCCAGCGTCGCGAACGTGCAGCTCTTCGACGGGACGTCGACCTGGAGCAGTCTCACCGCGCTGTCCGGCGCGCGGGAAGGCCACGCCGCCACGGCGCTGGCCAACGGGAACGTGCTGATCACCGGCGGACGCTCGGGCACGACGACGCTGAACACGACGCTCCTGTTCAACGCCGGTTCGGGCAGCGGCAGCTGGTCGTCGGCGGGAACGCTGACGTCCGCGCGCCAGGCGCACACCGCGACGCTGCTCCCCGGGACGCTCGCCAAAAACGGTCAGGTCCTGGTGGCGGGCGGGTCGAATGGAACGAGCGCGCTCTCATCGGCCGAGCTGTGGAACGGAACGACCACCTGGGCGGCGACGTCCGCGCTCGGCAGCGCCGTGCAGGGCCACACCGCCACGCTGCTCTCGAACAACATGGTGCTGATCGCGGGCGGCGTGAACGGCTCGACGACGCAGAAGTCGGCGGCGCTCTACGATGCGTCCTTCGCGCTCGGCTGCACGTCGAACAGCCAGTGCGCGACCGGCTTCTGCGTCAACAGTTTCTGCTGCGACACCGCTTGCACCGGGACGTGCAGCGCCTGCAACCTGAGCGGCAAGGTCGGCACCTGCTCGGCGGTCGCTGCGGGCACGGTCTGCCGTCAGGCCAACGGCGCGTGCGACGCCGCCGAGACCTGCAACGGCACGGCGCTGACCTGTCCCGCGGACGGCTTCAAGAGCGCGGGGACCACGTGCCGGCAGGCCAACGGGCTTTGTGACGTCGCCGAGAGCTGCACCGGAACGTCCGCGAGCTGTCCGGCCGACGCTTTCGCGGCGGCGGGAACGGTATGCCGGCCCGCCGCGAACGGCTGCGACGTGGCCGAGAAGTGCGCCGGGAACACCACGGCATGCCCGACCGACAAGTTTGCCGCGGCGGGAACGGCGTGCAACGACGGCAATCCGAACACCGACGTCGATACCTGCAACGCCACAGACAGCTGCATCGGCACGGGCGATCCGCAGGTCGTCCTCGGATTCGAAAAGACGGGGCGGTGGTCTTTCAGCACGGGCGGCACGGTGGTCGGATTGAACGCGAACCACACCCAGGGTGCCCAGTCGTTAGAGGTGGCGGTCCAGAACTACCAGCCGCTGGTGTCGGAGCCGATGGCTTCGCTGGGGACGGTGGGTCCCCTCGTGCTGCTCGACATCCTGCTGCCGACCCAGCAGGCCAATCCGAACTGGTTCGGCACCGTCGACATGTTCGTGAACGCCCCGTCGGTCGGCATCAACAACGCCTACCTCGGACATGCCGAGCTTTCGGGCTTGCCGCTGGCCAAATGGCAGACGCTGCCGTTTGCCCTGACCAGCGATCTCGTCACCAAGCTGTCCGGGTCCTATTCGGACCTGACCTTCACGATCGCCCTCAACGTCCCGTTCAACGAGACCGGCCACTACCTCTTGGACAACCTCCGCTTCGTTCAGCCGATCACGCCGGCCGTTGTCGGAATCGTCAAGGACGGCAACGGCAACACGAAGGCCATCTTCAGCTACCAGATGACCGGGTCCCCGCTCAGCATCTCGTACGGCCGGGCGAATGGGCTGTCGGACGTCAACGGGTTCATCGTCGCGCCCGTCGAGCTGCCGCCCCAGCAGTTCGCCGCGCCGGACGGCGGCTTCGCCGCGACACTGACCGGCAGCCAGCTGACCTGGACCGTCGGCGGGCAGAGCGTCACCGCGACGCCGAGCTCCCCCGTGCTGACGCCTACGACGCTGCCAGACGGAAGCCAGGTCATCCTCCTCGCTGACGGCACCCCGATCCCGACCGACCCGACGCCGCCGGAGCTCGTCAACGCGATCGTCGCGTCCGACACTTCATACACGACCATCGATCAGATCCGCGACCAGCAGCTCGCGTCCGCGTCCCAAGCGCCGGGCCCCGGGTTGCCGCCCTTGTGGCAGAAGAGCCCCGGCCAGATCGGCCCGACGTCGGCCGGCACACTGCCTGGCAACTTTCGAGTCACCGACGACGGCGCGGCGGAGTACGTCATCCCGCTGGATCTTCCCCGCGGCCGCAACGGCGTCGAGCCGAACCTGTCGCTCGCCTACAACTCCCGCAACGGCACGGGATCGTACGGTCCGGGGTGGGCGTTGCGCGGGATCGACCGGATCACGCGATGCAAGACATCGTTCGCCAACGCCAACGACCACGGACAGGACGTCGCCCCGGTCACCTACACGAACGCCGATACGTTCTGCGTGAACGGGCAGGAGCTGATCGCGGTCGCCACCGACGAATTCCGGACCAAGCGCGACGACTTCACGCGCTACACGATCACGAGCCGCGACAGCGTCGGGGCGCCCCTGACATTCAAGGCGGAGCGCAAGGACGGGTTCATCGACACCTTCGGCGTCGACAGCAGCTCGCGGGACGAGGTGCTCCAACTCGCTCCTCCACCGGGCGGCGCGGTCACGACCACCGGTACGGTCGTTCGATACGGCTGGGGCCTGGCGCGGCGAACGGACCGCTACGGCAACGAGATGGACATCACCTTCGCCATCCCGGATCCCAATCAGCCGTACGCCGTGAAGGTCCCGAAGACCATCTCGTACACGAGCAATCCGAACACCGGGCGCTCCGCCACGAACACCATCACGTTCAACTACCAGGCGACGACCCGGCCTGGCGGCGGGAGCCCGCCGCGCTTCGTGGGCGGGGCGCGTCTCGACGGCGACGACAACCAGAAGGTGACGAGCATCAGCGTCACCGCCCCGAACCCGACCACCCCGTCTCTGGTCACCACCTACAAGCTGACCTACTCCGCGCCGTCCGTGACCGGTGAGCCGCTGCTCACGTTCATCCAGCGCTGTGACGGCGCCGGCGTCTGTATGGCGCCGACGACCTTCACGTGGGACACGGGATCATACGACTTCGCCGGCAGCGACACCTTCGTGGACGATTTCTACGACGGGACGCAAAACTACTCGCAGTCGATGCAGTGGGAGCTGGCGGCCACGCGCACGATGGTGGTGGGCGACTTCAATGCCGACGGTCGCGACGACCTGCTTTACAGGAATGATCAGATAGATCTGCACCCGGCCAACGACAATTTCGTCACCGCGATCGACTCTGCAGCCCTCGTAGGGTGGGTCACCTTCGGCGGAAAGCCGCTGACGGGGCAGTTGACCACCATTCAGAATTTTCACATTCCATTGGCTCAGAGCGGCCCGTCGGATAAGTACGGCGCCAACAACATCACGACCACGCCCGTCGTCGGTGACTTCAACGACGACGGCTATGCGGACGTCGTTGTCCCGTTCTTCAATCTTGGAGAGCTCCGCAATGACTTCTGGCAAACGAGCCAGAGCTGGCTCATCTTTGAGCTGCTTCAAGGCTCTCAGGAAAGCGACACGACCGAGGGGTTCACGTCGCCCATCCTGGCCGACCTCAACGGGGACGGATTGCTCGATGCCGCGCGGGAATTGTCGATAGGCGGACAGGGGATCTTCGGCGCCAGACTGAACGCGGGCGGGGTGCTCGGCAACTATGCCGTATTGCCGCACGGCGACGGCGTCTGGAGCTCGTATTGCGCCCCAACCTCTTGCCAGACCTCGGGCGAGCTCGTCGCGCTGGACTATGACGGCGACGGGCGAACCGAGGTGATCCTGTCGTCGATCGACATGAACACCACCTACGGCATTCACTCGGGCGTCGCCGGGTTGACGACGATACCCGCGAACCTGGTCCCGAAGACGACCGTGGTCCGCGTGCTCGACTTCAACGGCGACCATCTCAGTGACTTCCTGGCGCAGAAGGGGACCAACCAGAACGGGGTCCCGACCGTCGTCGAGCTCTGGGAGAACACCGGCAACGGTTTCATGAACCTCGGCACGCCGAGCGTTGTCGATAACGCCGGCAACGCGAGCTCGCTTCCCCGGTCTGACTTCATGCTGCACTCGAGCTTCGTGGCGGACTTCAACGGCGACGGGATGGAGGACATCTTGATGTCGTCCTGCGGCGCGGACTCCCCGCCGGTCTCGCCGATCGTGTTCTTGTCCACGGGCACGGGCTCGTTTGTGAAGCTTTCGCTGAGCGCGATCCCGAGCCCGGCCCAGATCCAGGTGCGGCCCTCGGATGGCCAGCCTCACCCCTTGCCCGTCTGTCCCACCGTCCTGATGGACGTCGATGGCGACGGGCGGAAGGACATCGTTCAATCCGAGGCGGGGAAGGCGGTGCTCCGAGCCTACACGCGGCCGCCCTCGCGGATCGACCGGCTCACGCACATTCGCGACGGGCTCGAGGCCACCGTGTCGATCGAGTACTCAAACTATTCGCCGCCTCTGACCGAGACCTGCGCGTATCCGTATGCGTGCAACCAACGGTACGTCGAGATTGTGAGCGGCTACTCCCTCGACAACGGCATCCGGCAAGGGGGCGTGACAGACCCGGCGCCGGGCACCCACTACACGATGACGTACCAGGGCGTGCGGGTCGACGCCCTCGGGGCCGGTCTCCTTGGCTTCGACTCCATCGTCGCCAGGAATGACACGACCGGCGTGGGCAACACGCGCCAATACGATCTCGTCACGCGGATCGGCAACTGGTATCCCTACGTGGGGCTGCCGAATTTCGTGCAGACCGACGCGGTGATCTCGGCCGGCCCGGCGAAGGGGTTTCACGTCTACCGAGCTCGCTCGACCGTCTTCGAGACGCTGCAATCGGACCCGAACAGCACCGTCGGGCCCTACGCCGTCCAGCCGCACACCGTCGAGGAGACGCAGTACGAGGTGCCGCCCAATCCCAATCCGATAGTTCCGGTGGTTTCGTACCGGGTACGGCAGACCGACTACACGTACACCTACGACGGGTTCGGGAACGTCCAGACCTCCGACAGGAAGGATATCTTCGCCGCGGACGAGTTCACCACGTACGACGTGTCCAACGACACAACGAACTGGATCCTCGGCAAGGTCAACGGGATCACGATCAAGAGCACGGCCACCTCCGGAGAGGTCGACACAAGACAGACGACCTTCGGCATCGATCAGAACACCGGCGCGGTCGTGGGCAAGACGACGGATCCCGGCGATCCGCAGATGCAGCTCGCCGTCACCTACGGCAGGAACGACGACGGCTTGGTCCACACCATCACCGAGACGCCAGCCGTCGGCAATGTCCGGACCTCGACCATCGACTACGATTCGATCACTGGCTCCTGGCCCGCGACGCTCACGAATACGTACCAGCAGCCGACCCGGCTCGTGTACCACTGCGGCCTGGGCGTGCTGGTCTCTTCGCAGGATCCGAACAACGTGTTTACATTCAAGCGTCAGTTCGACGGATTCGGGCGGCTCCGGTCCGACACCGCAGGAACGGGTCTCGCCACGTCTTACGACTACGCGCGGGTCACGTCGTTGCTCGGGGAGCCCACGGGCGGGCCGGCCACGATCCAGTTTGGCATGCAGCAGACCTGGACGGATTCGACCGGTCGCTTCGGGAGCCTCAGCTATGACAGCCTCGGGAGGGAGCTCAGCCGCAACGAAACGGCGTTCGACGGGATCCACAGGATTAGCGTCGCTCGCGGATACGACCCCCTGACGGGGCAGGTGAGCCGTATTACCGAACCGTTCGCCGCAAGTAACGATGCGTTCTTTGCGGCGTATTCGATGACCTACGACGAGTTCGGACGGGTGACGTCGACGACCCTGCCGACCGGCTCTGTTCTGACGACCCAGTACGGCGGCACCGGGCAAATCGACCGCGTCGACGGCACGACCAAGAGGACTCGGACCGACGACGGGAGCGGAAAGATCGTCAACACGACGACCTTCGAGCCGACCTCGTCCGCGCCGAACGGCCAGGTCGTGACGACCTACGACTACGGGCCGTTCGGGACACTTCGGCACGTCCATCTGCCGGGTGGGTCGACGGTGACGATGTCTTATGACCACATGGCACGTCAAACCGGCCTGACCGACCCTGACGCAGGGAACAGGATCTTCCACTACAACCCCTTCGGAGAGATCGTCCGCGAGGAGCTGCCCGGCCAGCCTGACGTCATCTACAGTCGCGACGATCTCGGGCGCGTCTTTCAGATCACCCAAGGTACGTCGACCACGACCTATCAATGGGACACCGCCGCGAACGGGATCGGCAAGGTCGACTTCGACGTCAGTCCTTCGGGCGTGCAGACGTCGTTCCTCTATTTTCCAAACGGGCTGACGCAGACGACGACCTCGGTCGTTGACGGCCAGAAATTCGTCTTCGACAAGACGTATGACCCCGCCGGCCGGTTGCAAACGATCACCTATCCGGACATCGGGGCGCAGGCCCGCTATGCCGTGACCCTCGGTTACGGCGGTGACGGTCGCATTGGCACGGTGCAGTCGCCCGCCGGTGATTTCTTGTGGCAGAAGAGCGCCACCGGCCCCAACGGAGAGACGTCGCTGGAAGTATTCGGGCAAAAGATCAGCGCCACTCACGATTACGATCCGACGACGGGCGTTCTCAAGCACATCTCGGCGGGCAGCGGGCCGTTGACAACCGAACAGGACGGTGGGCGCACGTTCACGAACGCGATTCAGAGTCTCGGGTACACGTACTACCCGGACGGCAAGCTGCAGGGTCGGACGGACTTCGGGCTCGGGGCCGTCGAGGGATTCCTGTACGACAACACGGATCGCGTGACCGACTGGACGACATCGTCGACCGGGACGGACGTGAATTACCACTACGACGATCTCGGGAACCTGACCGAGCGTGACTCGACCGGGGCGGCCGCGGAGATCTACAAGTACAGTGAAAACGGGGCTGGGCCACACGCTTTGACGAATGGTCCCCTCGGAAAGTACAGCTACGACGCCAGCGGACGCCAGTCCGCCCGTCCAGGGCAGCCGGTGCTCTCCTACACCTATTTCGATCTGCCGACGCAGGTTCAGCGGGCCGATGGTTCGAGCGTCACCTTCGAGTACGACGCAGACGGGAAGCGCGTCGTCAAGAGCGCGCCTTCGGGAACCGTCACGTCGGTTCAGGGCCTTTACGAGCAACGCGTGCAAGGCACCACGACGACGCACGTGTTCTATTTGCCGGGCGACGGCATGGTGGTCGGGCAGATCGAGTGTCCTCCGGGCGGAAGCCCGACGGGCGGGACGTGCCAGCCTACCGAGTTCGTGCATCCCGACAGGCTCGGGACGGTGGACACGGTCAGCAGCAACGGCGTCGCCGCGGGCAAAGAGAAGCGGGATCCCTATGGGCGTAGCTACAGCCCCGCGAACATGAGCGCCGTCGCTCCGTCGATAACGCTCGGATTCATCGGCGCGGGTGAGGACAAAGAGACCAGCCTCATCAACCTCAACCACCGGCTCTACGACGCTCAACTGGGACGATTCATCAGCACGGATCCGCTCGTGAAAGATCCGTTCAGCGGCCAGGAGTACAACCGCTACGCCTATGGTTCGAACAATCCCCTCTCCTTCACCGACCCGATGGGCTTGCAAGCCGGTCCGCCGGAAGGCCCCCCGCCCGATCAGGGTCCGTACACGCCGCCGAACCCGCCGCCCAACCCGCCGGACGTCGAAGTCGGCGACGTCACGTGCAGAAAGACGGGCCCGAACCAATTCAACTGCGGCGAGATAAAGGTGTGGACGGTTTCCAAGGCTCCCGCGGGCTCTTCGAATCAACAGAAGCCACCGGGTCCATTGGGGGGGATTCCGAAGACTTCGGACGAGCCCATCAAGAACCCGTTCCAGAATCCTTACGAGAGGAATCCATTCGAGAACCCGAGCGCGCCTCCGAATTCGCTGGCGCCGGCCGGCACCCCGACCGCTCCCGCGCCCACCTTCAATTCATCGCCCACGCCGTCGCAGGACTTCGTCAACCACGTGGAGCAAAGAGAGGAGGGGCCGGAGGTCCCGGATAAAGAAGCCGTTCATGCCGTCGACACCGGGGTTGGCGAGTTGGCGGAGCATGGCCGCGTCCGGCTGTGGGTGTACAGGAACTCCGATGCCTTCGGCCGCTCGGTGGTTAAAGGTCCGGCCGTCAATCTCGAGGACGTCGCAAAGGATCCTGCGCTTGCCGCGAAGGCGGCGGAAGGGGGAGCCGAGGTCGCCATGAACCAGGCCTTGAAGGCAGTCGACCAAAGCGCCGTCACCGCAATGGCTGCTCATTCGTGGTTGGATTACATGAAGACCGGCAATCCAGTTTCGTGGTGGGAGGGTGCCTTCGTTCTCGCCGCATCCAAGATGGGCGGGCCCGGAGCATTGGCTGCCGTGGGATACGCATACATCAAGATCATGGCCTTTGTATCGGTGGGCCACGACGACTACGTGAGACAGGAGATCCAGCAAAGCGGCCTCCCCTCCTGGACGGACTGACTCGCCGAATTGTCCGCACTGTAATGGAGAGGACGTCGAAGGCCGATTACGCGCTTCTTGGCCGCGTGTTGCGATGCTGGCAGACTCGCGACCGTGGCCAGGGCGCTCCGATTGGCGGTGGGGCTGATCGCGGCCGCGGCGGCCTGCTCCTCGTCGGCGCGGACGGCCCCCGGGCCCGCGGCGCCGGCCTGCATCGGTGATCGCGCCGCATCGCCGGATGCCGGAGGATCGAGCACCGACGCAGCAGAGGCGGGCGTGCCGGTGCCGACCTTCACCTGGACGGCCGCCACGCCCGGCCCGATCGCGCGGTTCGAAGCCAACGGTGTGGTCATCAACGGCGAGCTCTGGGTGCTCGGCGGATTCACGTCGGCCGCCCTCGACGTCACGACACGCGTCGACATCTACGATCCCGCCGGCGATAGCTGGCGGCCCGGGCCCGATCTGCCTGGCGCCCAGACGCACGTCGCGGTCGTCACCTTCGCAGGCGACGTGATCGTGAGCGGTGGCTTCACGGGCGCCTTCCCGGGCGGCGCGCGGCCGCCCACGACGGACGCGGTCTGGCGCTGGAACAGCGGTGCCGGCTCGTGGAGCGCGGGACCATCCCTGCCAGCCCCGGGCGCCGCCTTCTCCTGGGCGTTGCTGGGGACGGCGCTGCACCTCGCGGGCGGTCTGGCCGCCGACGGGAACAGCGACTCCGCCGCTCACGACGTCTGGGATCTGGCGGGCGCCGCGACGTGGACGACGGCGGCGCCGCTGCCCGATGCGCGCAACCACGGCGGCGGCGCGGCGACGGGCGGGCTCTTCTACGCGATCGCCGGCCGCCACGGCTGGAACGAATCCTCGGGCGACGTCGCGGACGTCGATGCGTTCGATCCCGCAAGCGGATCATGGACCTCGCGCGCACCCATCCCGATCGCGCGTTCGGAGATTCCGGGCGCCACTTCAACCATGGATGATGGGCGCATCCTCGTCGTCGGCGGCTCGGTCGCCGGCATCCATCCCAGCGCCGACGTGCTCGTCTACGACCCGGCGGTCGACGCCTGGTGCGCCCTCCCGTCGCTGCCGGAGCCGCGCAAGGGCGCGGTCGCGGCGCGCCTCGGTTCGCGCGTCGTGGTCACGGGCGGATCTCCAACCTCCGTCGACCCCTCGGCGACCACGTTCGTTGGTTGCTGTCTTTGACCCGCGAGCTCTTCTACGGCTTCCCGTTGCAGTCACCAGGTCTGTATTCGCGAACCATGAGTGTTTCGCGTGCCGAAAGCTCTCGCGAGTACCGCCCGAGGTGCCCGTGAGGGCCCGTGGCACTCGGCTTTCCCTTGACGGTTACCAAGAGGCGAGCGTTGCGCCACCCTCGAGGGTATGCGGTATCGGGATGCGCGCTGATGAACCGAGCGACGTCGTCGAACGGTCCGCTCAGCCACCAACCGTAGCCTGTGCCACAAGGTGTGAACCAACTGGTCTCGAAGCCCACGATCAGGCGCCCCGAATACGCGGCTTCCGGCAACTCCGGGCCTGACGGCTCCGGTCCTGGCGGCCATTCGACGGCGGCCTGAGTCGCACAGCCAGAAATCGCCAAGAGCACAACTGCCAATGCCCTCCGCACGTCTGCAGACTACCACTCGACCTAAGAGGATGAAGGGCGCTGCGCGTTTAGCGGTAGCGGAGCACGACCAGCGTCAGGTCGTCGCGCTGGGCTGACATGAACCGGCGCACGTCGCGAAGGATCCGATCGCGAATCTCCTCGACGCTGCCGGTGGTCGCCTCCTCGAAGGTCCGACAGAGGCGCTCGATGCCGAACAGCTCGCCCGCGGCGTTCGTGGCCTGGGTGATGCCGTCGGTGTAGAGCAGCAAGGCGTCGCCCGGTTCTAGCTGGCACTGCTGATCCCTGATCGCGCCGTCGGCGATGTCGCGCGCCGCGCCCGCCCGGAAGCTGCTGTGTGTTCTCAGCAGCTCGCAGCGATTTCCCCTGGCGCGCCACACGATCGGGTCTGTGTGACTGCCGGCGTAAACCAGTCGGCCGTTCCTTTCATAGCGCATCAACATCAGAGCCGCGTGCTCGTCACGTTCCAGCCGCGTGCGCACGTTGTCGTAAAGCACGGCGTTGAGCGCCATCCAGGCCCTGGACGGCGAGGCGTCGGCGCGGTCGTGGGCGATCGTCGAGACGATGCTCTGGATCATCGTCGTCACCAGTCCGGCGTTCAGGCCGTGCCCGTCCACCTCGCCGATGCCGAGCCAGCAGCCGCCCTCGACCGGCAAGATGTCGAAGTAGTCGCCGCCACCGACCTCAGTCGCAGGAAGCATCGTGGCCGCGATCGTCAGCCCAGATACCCGCCGGTCTCTGGGCAGGATGCTGGTCTGGATTCGCGCCGCCAGGCGTTGCTCCTGCGCGGTCGCTTTGAGCGACGCGCTGATCGGCGGTGGGATCCACTCGCAGACGGAGGCGCGCGGCGGATCCATCTCCAGCAGGCACCAGCCGAGCGCTTCGTTCTGCGACCAGAGCGGCTGCACCATCAGCGTGTGACGGCGGGGCGGTCTGAAGATGTCGGGCACCAGCTGACGGGCGTGGAAGCTGACGCCGGCGTCGAAGCTCGACAGGCCGCGCTCCTGATCCCAGGCGATGATCAGGCGCGCCTCGTCGTTGCCGGACGGCGGCCGGTCCATGCGGTGGACGACCACGGCGCAGCTGCGGACGCGCAGGCCCGGTAGGTGCGCCGCCAGCGCGCGGCCGATCGAGGGGCGATCGGGGCACGCGCGCACCTCGTTCTCGAGCTCCTCCAGCGCGCGCCACGTCGCCTCGGTCTCCAGGCGGCGTCGCCCCTGCGCGCGCTGCGCGTGATCGCCCATCAGGATGTGTGTGCGTTCGAAGATCGACTCGGCCAGCGCCAGCGTGTCCGACCCGTACGCAAGATCGCGGATCACTTCGCGGCGCAGGGTGGCCACCGGCTGGTGCCACGCGCGGACGTCGCCGAGATCCGCCGCGCGCCCGACGATGTCGTCGACCGTGGCGATGAACAGCTGGCTGGTCCCACCCTCGAGATCGCGCCGCAGCGAATCCACCATGCGCGCGGCCCAGTCGGCCGGCACCGACGGATTGGGGGCCGGGCCGCGCGCCGCCGTGGCCTGGATCCAGGCGCCGTAGTTGTGCCGGCGCTCGTTCGGACTGGCGTGCGCGGGCGGCTCGCCGTCACGGCGCCCCGCGCCGCTGGAACAACCGCATGACTGCCGGAACTGGGGCAGCGTCTCCAGCACGACGTCGTTGGGGGCCGCGCCGCCGCGCAGGCTGTCGAGCACCAGCCGCACGGCCTCGATCCCGAGCTGGCGCGGTGACTGCCGCACCGTCGTCAGCGGCGGCGACGCGAAGCGCGCTTCGTCGATGTCGTCGAAGCCGACCACCGCAACATCTTCGGGCACGCGGATGCCCCGCGCGCGCAGCGCTTCCATCGCGCCCAGCGCCATCCAGTCGCTCGCAGCCACGATGGCGTCGCAACGGGCGCCGCCGTCGAACAGCGTCGCCACGGCATCCTGACCGCCGGAGAGCTGGAAATTGCCGCGGATCAGCAGGCTCTCGTCGGGCGTCAGGCCCCGGTCGCGGTGTCCGGCGCGATAGCCCGCCAGGCGTTGATCGGCTTCGCGGCCGTGTCCGCTGACGAAGGCGATCCGCCGGCGACGGTGTTTCTCGATCAGGTGCCGCGTCAGGCCCCGCACGCCGCTGGAGTTGTCGATGGCGACGCAGCGAACGCCCGGCTCGGAAGGCCCGATGATGCAGGTTGGAATCCCGCGCAGACGCTGAAGCAGCGCCTTGATCGCGGCATCGCCGTCGTGCGCGCCCATCGTCGACTTGCCGATGATCACCGCGTCCACGTCTCCCGGCCCGGGCAGCCCATAGATGAAGTTCCGCGGGTCGGCGGTCGTGACGTTGCCGCCCGACAGGCAATAAAGGTCGACGCCATCGGTGGTGCACTGCTGGTGCGCCCCGATCACGATCTCGTCCTGGTAGGTGTAGCTCCCGCCGTGCAGCAGTAATGCGACTCGAGGCGGGCGGGACGTCATCACATCCGAGACCTACGACAGATCCGAAACCTCCGACGTCCAACGTATCGGCGCCGGCGCGCCCGTGCTTGAGCGGCGAGACTTTTCGCCAAGAACTTTCGGGTCTTCTACCAGCCGACGAGCCACCGGGTTTCCCGAAATGAAGCTCGGCGCCGCGCCCGAGGAGGCGATTGTCAGGTCAGGGCCCGATTCCGACATTCCTCGCCAGCCGGCGTGCGCGGCGCGTCGCGAAATTCGTGCGCCTGCTGAATGTCGCGGATGGGATCGCTTGGCACGCACCTTATCGACATCAGGCATATGATCCCGAAGGCGATTTTCCCGGGCTCGCTGGCCCGGGTGGGTATTGGGGCGGCGCCCTCAAGCACGACCCGTAGCTCAACAAGACGGCGGGTTCATGCACTGGGCCTGGCCAGGACGATCGGCTAGTCTGCCTGGCTGGTTAACATGGACGGCCTCGAACGGTCCGAGGGGCGCCAGCTGCTTGTCGAGCGCTATGAGCTGGGCGGCGAGGTGGGTCGAGGCGCCACCGGCACGGTCTGGGAGGCCTGGGACCGTGAGACGAGCCGCGCCGTCGCGATCAAGATATTGCACCCGCACCTGTTGACGTCGGCGCTGACGCGGCGCCGCTTCCTGCGCGAGGTGGAGCTGGCGAGTACGCTGCGGCATCCGCACTGCGTCGAGGTGCTCGCTCATGGCGACGACGGCCTGCGGGGCGTGTTTCTGGTGATGGAGCGGCTTCACGGCACGACGCTTTCCAACCGGTTGCGCGAGGCCGGTCCGCTCCCTCAACAAGACACAGTGAAGATCGTCGCTCAGGTGCTCGACGCCGTCGGCGCCGCTCACGCCGCGCAAATCGTCCACCGGGATCTGAAGCCCGCCAACGTGATGCTGATCGATCGGGACGGTGACCGGGACGTCGTCAAGGTCTGCGACTTCGGCCTGGCCAAGGCGATCGTCGTCGAGCCGGCCACCGGCGAAGATCCAAATGGGGAGCTGGTCGACATCGGTTCGCTGTCGACGGATCAAGGCGAGATCTGCGGAACGCCGGAGTACATGGCGCCCGAGCAGGCGCGCGGCGAAACCATCGACGGACGGGCCGACCTCTATTCAGTCGGTGTCATCCTTTATCAGGCCCTGATCGGCCGTCCTCCGTTCCAGGGTCGCTCGGCGCTGGGCGTCGTCAGCCAGCACCTGACCTCACCCCCACCGCGCCCGAGCGAGCTGCGGCCCGACCTCCGGATCTACCCGCCGCTCGAGAATCTGATCCTCCGTGCCCTGTCGAAGGAGCGGGCTGAACGGCCCAGCTCGGCCGAGGTGTTTCGCGCCGACCTCTTGCAGATCGGGCGCGATCTCGCGCGCCACGAACGCCGGGCCCGGAAGACCGGGCGCGACCTGGCCCCCGCGACCCTGTCGGCGAGAGCCTCGCGCTGGTCGACCCGCCCGATCGCGATCGGCGCGGTCGGTCTGGCGCTGGCAGGTGCGAGCTTTGCAGCTTGGCGTTTGCATTCACGAACCGGGGAGCGGATCGGGACTGCCGTGGCCGCCGTCGCCGCAGCGCCGTCACCTCCGCCGCACCCGCCGTCGGTTCCTGACGCGCCTTTGCCCGTCGCGCTGGCGCCGCAGCCGCCCGCGACGAGTGAGGCACACCCGCCGCGACGGCCCGCGCGTTCGCGGCCGGATCGTCACCCGCCGCTGAGCGGGGATTCTTCGGAGGACATGCTTCGCTCTGCGGAAGAGCGGCTCGGCGCTGGTCAAATCGTCGAGGCGTGCGGCCTCGCCCAGAGCGCGGTCGAGGCCAACCCGAAGTCGTCGGCGGGGTGGCAGTTTCTGGGCCGGTGCCGCATGCGACGAGGCGAGCGCGCGGCCGCGCTCGCGGCCTTTCGACATTACTTGGAGCTCGCGCCCGAGGCACCGGACGCGTCCTACGTGCGCGCGATCCTCGACGAGAAGCCATGAGCCGCTGGCGCTGGACCGCTGTTGGCCTCGCGGCCGCCGTGAATGGGCTCGCCTGCCGGGCCAACGACGACGCCTTCTACGATGCGGTCTACCCGTGCTCGACGGCGTCCGGGACGGATCAGTGCGGGACGACGAAGTCTGGCAAGCCGATGACCTGCTACGCCGGCAGCCAGCTCGGGGGAGGTTCGGACTTCTGCACCGAGACGTGCGATCCGAAGGCGGGGGCGGTCGACCCAGGGCACGTCTGCCTCTCCTCAGGGGCGCTGCTTGTGAAATGCACGCCCAATCCTCCGGCGGGGACATCGAACGGTTGCCCGGCCGGACTCAACTGCTACCGAACCGATCTGGGAAACAATGAGGGCGTTTGCCTCATGATGCAGGTCTGCGCGACCGACGACGAGTGTACCGATAGCAGGCGCCCGAAGTGCGTGGCGACGATCATTCACGAGCTCAAGCCAGAGATCACGACGGACCATCTGTTGTGCGTACAGCCGACCTGCGCGACGAGCGGGTCCAACTGCGACGTGGGGGAGAGTTGTTCGGCGAATTACTACGACACGGGGCGAGGCGTTCCGGACATTTGCATCCCCGTCTGCCTGCACGACCAGGATTGTCCACCTAATTTCGCGTGCGCTTACAACGCCGCCACCGCGCCAGGGAATCCCAAGGTCTGTGTGCCGGGCGTCCCGGGCCAGCGCTGCAACCATGAAGAAGACTGCCTCTGGGGTGATTGCGTCGACACAGGGGCCGGGTTCAGCGAATGCGTCGTCCCGTGGAACTGCACGGACGACCTGCAATGCGCCATCTTCGATGCGGTGGAAGACACAGATGTCTGCGCGAACCAAAGGTGCGTGGCGTTGGGGCCGTTCCGGGGCTCCACTTGTGTGGACGACACCGGCTGCTCTGACGGGCAAAAATGCTTTCGCTACAGCCCAACCAACGTGCCGAATCCCCGGGGAGAATGCAGGCTTCCCTGCGACGCCGACATGAGCTGCCCGCCCCGCGCAGGCGTACTTCAAGTCTGCCTCGACGGTGGCGCGGGGGGATGCTACCCGGATGGGTTTGCACTTCCCTGCACGGCGTCGTCGCAATGTCCGTCTGCTTTCACCTGCACCGCCGTATCGCCCGATCCGCGGACGATCATCGACAGCCCGACCATCTGCACGATCAGCTGCGCCAGCGACGACGACTGTCGGACTTCCCCCTTCATTCTCGGCGGATTTTGTGAGAGCGGCGTGTGCCGCTTGGCCGGCCAACCTGGGGTTACGTGTGACCGGGGCACAGAATGCGGCAGCGGAGTCTGCGCGATCGACCCCACCTCGGGACGGGGGCAATGCTCCTGAGGCGGACACAGATGCGGTTGGCGATTTTTGCCCTCGCGACCGCCGGGAATGGGCTCGCCTGCCGGGCCAACGATGACGCCTTCTATGCAGCGGCTTTCGCGTGCTCGACGGCGTCCGGAACGGATCAGTGCGGGACGACGAAGTCGGGCAAAACGATGACCTGCTACGCGGGGAGCCAGCTGGGGGGAGGGTCCGACTTCTGTACCGAGGCGTGCGATCCGAATGCGGGCGGGGTCGATTCAGGGCACGTCTGTCTCTCCTCGGGGGCGCTCCTCGTGAAATGCGTGCCCAATCCTGATGCGGGTACACCCAACGGCTGCCCGGCTGGACTCAACTGCTACCGAACCGACCTGGCTGCGAATGAGGGCGTTTGCCTCATGATGGAGGTCTGCACGACCGACAGCGAATGCACCGATAGCAGGCGCCCGAAGTGTGGGGCCACGATCCTTCACGAGCTCAAATCGGCGATCACGACGGACCATCTGATGTGTGTACAGCCGACGTGCGCGACGAGCGGGTCCAGCTGCGACGTCGGTGAGAGTTGTTCGGCGAACTACTACAACACGGGGACAACGAACCTGCCCGACATCTGCATCCCGAACTGCCTGCACGATCAGGATTGCCCGCCTGACTTCGCGTGCGCGCAGAACGCCGGCGCGGCGGGGGCGCCCTCGGTTTGCGTCCCCGGCGTGCCCGGCCAGCGCTGCAACCACCAAGAGGACTGCCTCTGGGGGGACTGCCTCGACACGGGGGCCGGGTTCAGCGAATGCGTCGTCGCGTGGAACTGCACGACCGACGCGAACTGCGACATCTTCGATGCGCCGGGAGACAGTTTCGCGTGCGCGAACGGTAAATGCGTGGCGCTGGCGCCGTTCCAGGGCGCCAGTTGTGTCAGCGACTCCAACTGCACCAATGGGCAACAATGTTTTCGCTACAGCCCGTTTGGCCTCACGGATCCCAGAGGAGAGTGCCGGCCACCCTGCGGTGCCGACCTGAGCTGCCCGTCCCGCGGTGGCGTGCTTCAGGTCTGTCTCGATGGCGGCGCGGGGGGATGCTACCCGATCGAGTTTGGACTTCCCTGCACGGCGTCGTCGCAATGCCCGTCTGCGTTCACCTGCACCGCCGTCTCGCCCGATCCGCGGACGGTCATCGACAGCCCGACCATCTGCACGATCAGCTGCGCCACCGACGGCGACTGTCAGAGCCAGCCTCTCATCGGCAAGAACGGTGGCTTTTGCGACAGCGGCGTCTGTCGCATGACCGGCCAACCTGGGGTTACGTGTGAGCGTGACACGGAGTGCAACAGCGGGGTCTGCGCGGGCGGGCGATGCTCCTGAGGCGTATCAACACGCGGTTGGCGATCGTCGCCGGCCTCTGCGCCGTTTCGTCGACGGCCGTCGCGCGCGAGCGCCTGGCGGTCTTCATGACCGCGGACGATCCCGCCCTCGCCGACAACTTGGTCGAGGTTGCGATCTCGCACCTGACGACGCGTGGAGATTGGGAGCTGGTCGGTGAGCGCGAGCTGCGCGGGCGCCTGACGCCGATCCTGCCCGAAGGCGGTCTCGGCGCCTGCGTGGCGGAGCGAACGTGCCTCGCCACTCTCGGCGAAGCCGCGCACGCCGATCGGATCGTGATCGGCGGCGTCCGGCGAAACGCCGACACGTTCGTCGTCGACCTGACCCTCGCCAACCCCCGGACCGGTGATACCGAGGAGCGCTACACGGCGAAAATTCCCGCCGACGAACCCCGGCTGATCGCAGCGATACGGGGCGGAATCGATCAGCTGTTCGCGGCCAGACCCGCGCCGCCCGTCCGGGCCGTGACTTCCGTGCCTGATGCCGCCCCGCCTCCTCTCGGGCCCCCGCCTACGCTCGACATTCGGCGCGAAGACGGAGCTCCCGCCGTTCATCGACGATCGGTCCTCCCCTATGTCGGCTGGGGCTCTGGAGCGGCCGCGGTCGTTTCGTTTTCGGCTGCAGCGGTGACCGGATCATTCGCGACGTCGGCCCTCTCCGGGACAACCCGAGCCGAAAGGCAAAACGATCTGCAGCGGCACGACGACTACGCGACCACCGCAAATGTCCTGCTCGGCGTGGGCACGGTGTTCGCCACCGTTGCGGTCGTGGCGCTCTATCGCTGGTGGCACGGGGAACATGAGCGCTGAGCGGAGCGGGCCGGACGGCGCGCCCGGCATCGTCGCGGCCGAGACGCTCCCTGCGGCCGGCGCACATCCGTCGACGGCGACGGCGCGTGCGCTGTACCTCACGGGACCGAGCGGAGGCGCGCGCCACATCCTGCCCGAAGGCATCGTGTCGCTGGGGCGAGACGCCAAGTCCACGATCGTGGTCGACGATCCGCGCGTCTCGCGTGAGCACGTCGCCCTCCACGTCGGCGAGACGATCACCGTGACCGACCGTGGCAGCGCCAACGGCACGTTCCTGGAGCGTCGCCGTCTGGCTCCGCACCAGCCGACGGAGCTGGCGCTCGAGGCGTCGCTCTCCATCGGCGACACCACGTTGGTGGTGCGCCCGACGTCGCTCATGCGCACCTGCCCGCGGCGTGTGTCGACCTGGGAAGAGGTGCACGCGCGCCAGGCGGGGATCGTTTCGGCGCGCGGCGCGGGCGTACGGGTCGCGCTCGTCCGCATCCATGGACTGGGACGCGGAGGAGCCGCCAGCGCGGAGGCGATCCTGGGCGAGCTGCTCGTGTCACCCCACGATTGGGTGATGCGATCTGCAGCGAACGATGTGTGGCTCGGGATGCAGGTCGAGACCGGCACGGACGGGCCACCGGCGGTACGACGCACCATCTTGCAGCGGCTTGCGACATGGAGCCTCCGTGCCGAGGTCGAGGCGATCATCGTGTCGGGCGACGAGCTCGCGAAAGCGACCGGCGATCTTCGCCCTCTGCTAGGTCGGGAAGCGCCCATAGAGCTGAGTCGCGGCGCCGTTGTTTTTCAATCGCCGTCGATGGTCGCGCTCAAGCGGACGCTGATCCGGATCGCGCCGGCTCCTGTGAACGTGCTCGTGCTGGGCGAGACCGGGGCGGGCAAGGACGTCGTCGCGTCGGTGCTGCACGAGCTGTCGCCCCGCGCCGACAAACGTTTCGTGGGGTTGAACTGCGCCAGCTTCCCCGAGCCGCTTCTGGAGAGCGAGCTGTTTGGTCATGAACGGGGCGCGTTCACGGGCGCCGCGTCCCCCAAGCCAGGATTGCTGGAGACGGCGGACGGCGGGACGGTCTTCTTGGATGAGATCGGCGAGCTTCCGCCCTCCTTGCAGGCAAAGCTGCTGCGCGTGATCGAGTCGCGCGAGGTGACCCGCCTCGGCGGCCTCGCCCCGCGACGGATCGACGTCCGCTTCGTGGCGGCCACCAATCGCGACCTCGACGCCGACGTCAAAGAGGGACGGTTCAGGCGAGACCTCTTCTTCCGGCTCAACACCGTGACCGTCACCGTGCCACCGCTGCGCGAGCGGCCCTCGGAGATTGAACCACTGGCGCGTCTGTTCCTGGCCAACGCCGCGACCCGCTTCGACCTGCCCGCCCTCGACTTCGCGCCCGGCGCGATCGAGGCGCTCGAAGCCCATAACTGGCCCGGCAACGTGCGCGAGCTACGAAACGTGATCGAGCAGGCGGCGCTTCTGGCGACCGGCGACCTGATCGAGCCGGCGAACCTTTTCCTCCCTGCGACACACCCAGAACAACGACGCGCGCGACCGACGATCGCGGTCGCGCCGCTGGCCGCCGCCGGCGACGCCCAAGGGGAGGGCGGTGCCACCGAGCGCGAACGAATCGAACGGGCGCTGACCGAAAACGGCGGCAATCAAAGTCGCGCCGCTGAAGCTCTAGGCATTCCGCGGCGGACGCTCGTCCGCAAGATCGCCCGCCTCGGAATCCCGCGCCCTCGCCGTTAGACGAACGGGCCCCCGCCAAGGCGCGTGGCTCATCACGAGCCATCGTGGCCCACGATGCGCCAACAGGCGCAC
>Ga0066903_100000342_pt1 | contig 28021 bp, 24 predicted proteins | sample PanSoiMetaGPlot1_FD_67491 | JGI IMG/M metagenome (GOLD analysis project Ga0066903, IMG submission 67491) | Tropical forest soil microbial communities from Panama analyzed to predict greenhouse gas emissions - Panama Soil - Plot 1 (version 2) | ecosystem: Environmental > Terrestrial > Soil >... | reverse complement strand
ATACTGGAAAACCGCCTGAAGGTTGTCGTCCGGTGACGTGACCTCATGAATCGCGCCGGCGGCGCCCGACGCCGCGAGGTCGGTCAATCGCGCGTAGAAGGCATCCGGGCGTCCCGTCTGCACGACGACCGCGTTGTCCTCGAACCTCAGGCTCAGCACGTCGTCATAGCCAAGGAATTCCCGGGCGAGCGCTCGCGTCTCGTCGGCCCTGACGTAAATCGTATGCGGATGATCATCGATGAGATCCCGAATCTGGTGGACGTTGCCCTCGGCGAGAATCCGGCCCTGATTGATGAGCAGGATGTTGGACGTCATCGACTCGATCTCGTGCAGGATGTGGCTCGAGACGATGATGGTCTTGCCGGCGCGGCCCCAATCTCTGATCATTCGGATGGTCCTGCGCCGCATGATGGGATCCATGCCCGACAGCGGCTCGTCCAGAATCAGGAGCTCCGGGTCGTGTGCGAGCGCCTGCGCCATCTTGACGCGCTGCCGCATGCCTTTGCTGTAGGCGCCGATTTTCTTGTTCGCCGCCTCGGTCAAATCGACGGCTTCGAGCGCCCGGCTCGCCGTCGCCCGCGCGTCATCCTCGGCGAACCCGTTCAAGCGGACGAGCGCGCTCACCCACTCGAGCCCCGTCATGCGCTCGTAGAACGCATCCTGCTCGGGGCAGAACCCGATCCGGAAGTACAGCCCTGGATTCTCCCAGATCGGCTCACCAAGGACGGTAATGGCGCCTTTGCTCGGCTTCAACTGGCCGGTCATGAGCTTCATGAACGTGGACTTGCCGGCTCCGTTTGGGCCGAGCAGACCCGTGACGCCGGAGGGAACCGACACCGACACGTCGTTCAATCCGATGACCTGTCCATACCACTTGGAGAGGTGATCGGCGGCGATGACCGGAACGGCCTGCCCGTCCGCCACACCGTCGCGCGAGTGGTCAATCATCGTATGACCTCCACCCCGCGGATCCGGCGATCGAGGATGAGCGCGGAACCCGCGGTAACCGCCACGATCACGATGAACGACACGATGGACGGCGTGTCGTACTTCGGCGGCAGACGGAAGATGACGTCGCCAACCTGCGTGAGATCCGCCGACAGGGAAATCCACGACATGGCCGTGCTCCGTGTCACGGCGTAGACCACGCCGTAGATCGCCTGCGTGAAGAACAGGACGGCTGCGTACAGAATGCCAACGTAGCGGCTGCTGTTCGACAGCGACGACAACGCGAGCATGGTCGCGGCGACGACCGCCGCCTGTACGAAGGCAAACACGGTAATGGCCGGAAGCAGGAAGGCGTTGTTCTTGATGAACGTCAAGCTGCCGGCGAACGCAATCTGAATGAGCAGCAGCAGGATGGCCGGCACCCATGTGACCAGCAGCAGGAACGTCATGAGGATCGCGAGTTTGCCGAAGACGTACTCGGCGCGTGTGAGCGGCTTCGACAGATAGATCTGCAGCGCATTGGCCCGGCGGTCGTTGGCGATGAGGCCCGCGCCGATGTACACGGTGACGAAGAATACGAAGATTTCCTGCTGATCGAGAAACTGGCGGAACGTCTCGGCTTTGGGTGCGAGAAACGCCGCTTGCGGCAGATTGGCCGCCGCATAGATCTGCACGGCGCGGACGAAAAAAGGAAACCACGACAGCAGCATCAGGCCCAGAAACGCCTTCTTCCCGAGAAACGACCGGATGCCGTTCCGGGCGATGACCGTCCATCCGCGCCCGCGCGTCTTGCCGCCGCTGTATCGGCGATAGCCCTGATCGTGGATGGGCATTACTCGGTACTCGCGGCTCGTGGCACGGTACTCGTGGCTCGTAGTCTCAGGTGCGACGCGCTCACCGTTACTCTTCCCCCACCGCTTTGGCGAATACGTCTTCGAGCGTCGGCACGCTTGGCCGCAAATGGCGAACCTGGACGTGATCGGACGCGGCCAGGGCGAAGATGTCTCGAGCCCCGCCTTCGCCGGGGACGAACACCCTCATGACGTCCTCGTCGGTCGCGTGACAATCGAGACCGGCGGCGCGCAACCGCTGGAGAAACGCTTCGAGATCGCCGTTGGGAGTCTTCACGCGCAGCTCGTAGACGCGTCCGCGCGGCTGCTTCAACGCCGCAATCGGCCCTGCCGTGGCCACGCGGCCCTTGTCCATGACGACGACGTGCTCGCAGGTGTATTCGACGTCGGGAAGCAGATGTGACGAGAGAATCAGGTTGACGCCCTTGTTATGGGCCAGGTCGCGCACGAGCTCGAGCATCTCGTCTCGCCCCCTGGGATCCATCCCGTTGGTCGGCTCGTCCAGAAACAGCAGATCCGGATCGTGAACAAGCGCCTGCGCGAGCTTGATGCGCTGCTTCATGCCGGTCGAGTACGTCTCGACGTTCCGGTACCGCGCTTCCCCGAGGCCGACATAGAACAACACTTCGTGCGCGCGTTGCATGGCGTCGACGTGCGGCAGGCCGGCAAGCTCGCCGCAATATGCCACGAAGGACACCGCGTTCATCCCGGGGATGTGCCCGTCCGTCTCCGGCATGTAGCCCACGCGCGCGCGAATCTCGAGCGGCGCCTCGGCAACGTCCAGCCCGAGCACGCGCATGCGGCCCCGCTCCGGCGCGAGAAAGCCCAGGAGCGACTTGATCATGGTGCTCTTGCCGGCGCCATTCGGACCGAGCAGCCCGACGGCGCCCGGCAGGAACGACGCCGTCACGTCGCGAAGCGCGACATTGTCCGATCCGCGGGCTCCCGCCCTCCGGCTCGCGCCGTAGGCCACGGTCACGCCCTCGAGCGTCACGGTCGACGCCGCGGGAGAGGCTTCAGCCATGGAGTTCGATATACGGGGATATACGGCGCCTGAGGGCGAAAAGGTCCGAACCGCGCGCCGATGGAAGCGCTGTACAGCTCGTCATGCGCCTGTCAGAGCGAACCCCGCAACCCGAGCTCGCCGGCGCGCTCACGCATGAACCCGATGACATTCGTGATGTGGTCGTCGAGCGCCAACCCGAGGATCTCGGCGCCCGAGACGAGGTCTTCTCGTTTGACGCCGCGGGCAAACGCCTTGTCCTTCATCCGCTTCTTCACCGAGCTGGCCTCCAGATCCAGCACGCTCTTGCTCGGCCGGACCAGCGCCGCTGCGGTTATGAAGCCGGCCAGCTCGTCGCAGGCAAAGAGCGTCTTTTCGAGCCGGCTCTCGCGCGTGACGCCGGTGATCTCCATGGCATGCGACAGGATCGCCCGGATCATCCAATCCGGGTACCCCTTCGCCCGCAGGATCTCGCTGCCTTTGTTGGGATGGTCGCCGAGCGTCGGCCATCGCTCATAGTCAAAGTCGTGTAGGAGCGCAGTGACGCCCCAGTCATCTTCATCCTCACCGAACTTGCGCGCGTAGCCGCGCAAGGCCGCTTCCACGGCCAGTGCATGCTTCAGGAGGCTTTCGCTCTTCGTGTACTCGGTCAACAGTTGCCAGGCTTCGTTGCGATTCAAGGACATAGACTCGTTTTCAACAACCCGTGATAACGTTCCGGAATCTTAGTTCAGGAGCGCCGGATGGCCAATTCCACTGTGCAGGCAACCCGCGTCGAGCCGGTCGCCATAGCCCTCGATACCGAATTTCACCGTGGCCTCGGCCTCTACGATTCCACGATGGTCGTCGTCGGCTCGATGATCGGATCCGGCATCTTCATTGTTTCGGCCGACATGGCGCGCACCGTCGGGAGTCCCGGATGGCTGCTGGGTGCCTGGGTCCTCACCGGCCTCCTCACCGTGGTCGGCGCGCTCTCTTACGGCGAGTTGGCCGCCATGATGCCACGAGCGGGCGGCCAATACGTCTATCTGCGCGAGGCGTTCTCGCCGCTGTGGGGGTTTCTCTATGGGTGGACGCTGTTCCTGGTGATTCAGACCGGCACTATTGCCGCCGTCGCCGTCGGCTTCGCGCGTTACTTCGGCGCGCTCGTCCCGTGGATCCGCGATGACAACTACCTCATTGGACCGATCCACGTCTCGACCGGCTACGCGCTGTCGCTCTCGACCACGCAGGCGGTCGGCGTCCTGATGATCGCGCTCCTGACGTGGACGAACACACGCGGTCTCGAATACGGAAAGATTATTCAGAATGTGTTCACGACCGCGAAGACCGGCGCGCTGGCGGGTCTGATCCTCGTCGGGCTGCTGCTCGGCTGGAACAGTCGGGCGATTGCCGACAATTTCGGCCGTCTGTTGGAGGTGCGAGGCGTCGTCGAGATCGTGCCGGGCCTCACGGCCGTCACCGCATTCGGTCTGTTCGTCGCCATTTGCGTGTCGCAGACCGGATCGCTCTTTTCGGCCGACGCCTGGAACAACATCACGTTCACGGCGGGCGAGGTCAAAGATCCGCGCCGCAACATCCCGCTGTCACTGGCTCTTGGCACCGGCGTCGTGATCGGTCTGTATCTGCTCGCCAACGTCGCGTACCTGGTGACGCTGCCTTTCGATGAGATTCAACATGCCGCCGGCGATCGCGTCGCGACGGCCACCGTGAACGCCATCTTCCCTGGGCTCGGCCCGACAATCATGGCGATCGGGATCATGATCTCGACCTTTGGCTGCATGAACGGGCTGATCCTCGCCGGGGCGCGCGCGTACTACGCCATGGCACGGGATGGCTTGTTTTTCCGGCGGTCGGGACAATTGAACGTCGCAAAAGTGCCGGCGTGGGGGCTGGTCTTGCAGGGATGCTGGGCCGCGTTCCTGGTGCTGCCGCGCACCTACGACGCAGCCACGCGCACGTACGGCAACCTGTACAGCAACTTGCTCAACTACGTGATCTCCGCGGCGTTGATCTTCTACATCCTGACCATCGCAGGCATCTTTCGCCTGCGCGCGACACAACCCGGCGTCGATCGACCCTATCGAGCCGTGGGTTATCCGGTCGTCCCTGCACTCTATATCGCGGGCGCCGCGACCATTTTGCTCGTCCTGTTCGTGTACCGAACGGCGACCACCTGGCCGGGCCTGATCATCGTGCTGATGGGCGTGCCTGTATACCTGGCGTGGAAGCCAAGGGCGCGGTGATCAGCTATTCGCCCTTCTGATACCCGCCGAGGGGAGCCCATGATCCGGCCCGAGAGCGTTCGAAAGCCTTGCGAATGACCCGAACCGTCGCGTCGGCGACCCGGTAGGCAGCCAGATCCTTCACGTCAACCCACTCGGCGGCGTCCGCGTCGGACGCGGAGGCGATCGGCGCGGTTGAGGAGCTCGAGGCTGAGCGCGGTCCTGATGCTGACGCCGCCGGCCGGCACAGAAAGTCGATGAGCACATAGTGAAAGCGGACCCGGCCGTCGGACGCCAGCCGCAGCCGATCGAGTACTTCGACGACCGGACCAACCGCGATGTCGAGCCCTGTCTCCTCGCGCACCTCGCGCACGATGGCGGCATCGAGCGTTTCGCCGAGCTCCACGGCCCCGCCCGGCAGACTCCACTCGCCCTTCAGCGGTTCCTGTCCTCGCCGGATGAGCAGTACGGACTCGCCGTCCACCACCACGGCGCCAACGCCGACAATGGGGTGAGACGGGAACTCGCGGGCCATCAGATTGTCGTCAGAGCGACCACGCGGCGTCCGCGTTGAGATCGGCCGGCGCGACGAGCCCCGTGTGAAGCTTGCGCAGACCAGCCGCCGCAATCATGGCCGCGTTGTCGGTCGCCAGCGCCAGGCTCGGCACGAACGTCGGAACCTCGCGCGCCCTGCCGCGCGCCTCGAGCTCCGCACGCAAGCGGCTGTTCGCGGAGACTCCGCCGGAAATCCCCACGCTTCTGGCCTGAAACCGCCTGGCCGCATCGAATAACCGCTCGACCAGCACGGCCACGACCACCCGCTGAAAGCTGGCGCAGATATCGGCGATTTCGCTCTCAGTAAAGGGCGGCGGCGGGCCGCCAGCTTCGCCCGGGGCACGGCCGGCGCCTCTCCCACGAACGTAGCGCAACACGGCCGTCTTCAGCCCGCTGAAGCTGAAGTCCAGATCGCCCTGCAGATCCGGCGCATTCCTGTCCGCATGCGTCAGCCTCGTCGTCGGCAACGCGACCGCGCGATCATTCCCCCGCGCGGCGAGTCGGTCGATGATCGGCCCGCCGGGGTACCCGAGACCGAGAAGCTTCGCCACCTTGTCGTACGCCTCGCCCGCCGCATCGTCACGCGTTCGGCTGATGAGCGCGTAATGTCCCGGCCGATCGACGTGATAAAGGCTGGTGTGGCCGCCGGAAACGACGAGAACCACGGCCGGGAGAGGCATCTCGCCGTTCTCCAGCACGAGCGACTCGATGTGGCCGGCAAGGTGGTGCACGGCCACAAGAGGCAGCCGGGCGGCGGCTGCCGCCGCCTTGGCGAACGACACGCCGATGAGCAAGGAGCCGACCAGCCCTGGCCCCTGGGTCACCGCTACGGCGCCGAGATCGCGCCACGACGTCTGCGCATCGTCGAGCGCGCGCTCGACGACGCCGGAAATGTCGCGAATGTGCTGGCGCGATGCCAGCTCGGGAACGACGCCTCCCCAGTCACGATGGATTGGGACCTGTGAGGCAATGACGTTCGAGCGGATCGCCCATGGCTTGAATCCGTCACCCGTCTCTTCGACAACGGCGGCGGCGGTCTCGTCGCAGGAGGTCTCGATCCCGAGGATGCGCATGCTAGCCCGGCGCTGCCGCGTTTCCACCCCAGGGCGGGTGCCGTTCCGGAGCCCCCGGGCTGGGGACCTCGGCGTTGAATGCCGCTCTCAGGGAGTCGATGTACGGGGCCCGGAAGATGCCGCGTTCGGTGATGATTCCGGCAATGAGGTGATGCGGCGTGACGTCGAAGGCAGGATTCCAGACGAGGGCGCCCGCCGGCGCGACCTGCGATCCGGCCACGTGCGTGACCTCCTTGCCGCTCCTCTCCTCGATCGGGATGCGGTCGCCGTCCGGCGTGCTGAGATCGATCGTGGAGAGCGGCGCGGCGACATAGAACGGAATCTTGTGCTCACGCGCGAGAACCGCCAGGCCGTAGGTGCCGATCTTGTTCGCGGTGTCGCCGTTGGCCGCGATCCGATCCGCGCCGACGATCACCAGGTCGATGCGGCGCTGGCGCATGAGCGCGCCGCTCATGTTGTCGGCGATGACGGTGGTCTCGATGCCGTCGCGGACGAGCTCCCACGCCGTCAGCCTGGCCCCCTGAAGAAAGGGGCGCGTTTCGTCGGCGAAGACCGCCACGCGCTTGCCCCGCTCGACAGCGCCGCGAATGACACCGAGCGCTGTCCCGTAGCCGGCCGTCGCCAGGGCTCCCGCGTTGCAGTGTGTCAGCACGCGGGCGTCCGCCGGCACGACCTCCGCGCCGAAGCCGCCCATCGCGCGACAGCTGGCGACGTCCTCATCGTGAATGGCCTGGGCCTCCTGATCGAGGCGGTCCTTGATCTGATCGACCGACTCGCCCGCCTGGACCGCGGACGCGAACGTCCGCTTCATGCGATCGATGGCCCAAAACAGATTGACGGCCGTCGGCCGCGTCGCCGCCATCAGGTCGCAGGTCTTCTGGAACTCGGCGGCAAATTTCTGCGTCCCGGTGGCTTTGCTCTTGCGCATCGCGAGTGCGATGCCCATCGCCGCCGCCACGCCAATCGCCGGCGCGCCCCGAATCACCATCGTCTTGATCGCGCGCGCGACCTCGGCCGCTGTCTTCGCGCGCACGTAGATTTCTTCGACTGGAAGCTTGCGCTGGTCGATCATGACGACCGCGTCGCCCTCGCGAACTATCGTCGGCAGCATCGAATTGATCTTACAAGAGCGCGCGTCGTACTTACAGAGCGCGCGATCATCTCGAAGGCGGGGGCGCACGACCCTAACAGCGCGCGCCTAGAACCGCGGCGGAGCCTCCAAGGACCGCGCGTCGAAGGGCAGCGGCAGCAGGTCCTTCAGGCGATAGGTGCCCTTTTCTGCCTCGAGGTTTGCCAGGCGGACCTCAAGGTTGCCGCCGAACTCCCAGAGAATCTGGCGGCATGCGCCGCACGGCGGCGTCGGCTCGCTCGTGTCCGCGACAATCGCGATGCGCGTGAAGGCCCGATATCCCTCTGAGAGAGCTTTGAACATCGCGACGCGCTCAGCACAGATCGTCAGACCGTACGTCGCGTTTTCGATGTTGCAACCCGTGATGACCGTCCCGTCCTCGGCCTCAAGGGCGGCGCCCACCTTGAAGTTCGAGAACGCTGCGGAGGCGTGCTCGCGCGCCCGCCGCGCGGCCGCCACGAGGTCGAGATCGAGGCCCTCGCCCGGTCGCGAGGCGAGCCGGCGATCGCGGCCTGAGCGTCGGTCGCTGCCCGAACGACGCTCGCCGCCTGAGGGGCGCTCAGAGCCGGGCATCGACGCCTTCCGGGATGCCCTCCAGAATGCCTTCCAGCAGAGCCATGAACTGCCCGCGAACTCGCCGGGTCGTCGCCAACACGTCCTCGTGCTTGAGCGGCCCCGGCAGGACTCCCGCCGCCATGTTCGTGATGCACGAGATGCCGAGCACCTTCATGCCCATATGCCGGGCGGCGATCGCCTCCGGCACGGTTGACATGCCGACAGCGTCGGCGCCGATGGCGCGGAGGTACCGAATTTCGGCAGGCGTCTCGTAGCTCGGACCCAGCAGGGCCGCATAGACGCCGTGCGCCAGGCGGAGGTTGTTCGCCCTGGCCGCGCGGTCGGCTACTCCGCGGAGATCGAGCGAGTACACCTCGGTCATGTCCGGAAACCGCGGCCCAAAGCGGTCATCGTTCGGCCCCGCAAGCGGGTTGGCACCCATCAGATTGATGTGATCGTCGATGACCATGAGCGCGCCCTCCGAAAACGTGGTGTTCACACCGCCGGCCGCATTCGTCAGCACGATCGTTTTCACGCCGAGGAGGCCCAGGACCCGAACGCCGAACGTCACCGTCTGCGCGCTGTGCCCCTCGTACAGATGGCTCCGCCCCGAGAGAACGACCGCTCGTTTCCCGTTCGAGTTTCCGATGCGCCCGACGACAAGCCGGCCCTCGTGACCCACCACACGTGAGACGGGCCAATGCGGCAGGTCGCTGTACCGCACGGACACCGCATCCGCGAGCCGGTTGGCGAACTCGCCCAGCCCGGAGCCGAGCACGATCGCGGCGAGCGGAGTTTCGTCGACCCTCGCCTGCACCGCGTCCGCGGCCTCGCGCACCTGATCGTAGAAGCTCACCCAACTTCCTTTCCGTTCACAGAAGAAACCCGGCGATGGTCGCGGTCATGAAGTTCGCCAGCGTCCCCGCAAACATCGCCCGCAGCCCGAGCCGCGCGAGATCGTGACGCCGGTTCGGCGCGAGCGCGCCGATCCCGCCAATCTGAATCCCGATGGAGCTGAAGTTGGCAAACCCGCACAGCGCGAACGTCGCGATCGTGAACGACTTGGGATCGAGCGACGGTCTGAGCGGGCCGAGCTTGGAGTAGGCCACAAACTCGTTCAGCGCCATCCGCGTCCCGAGCAGGTTGCCGATCTGAGGCGCATCACGCCATGGGACGCCCATCGCCCACGCCACGGGCGCGAACACCCAGCCAAAAATCATTTCGAGGCTGAGGTGCGCGAGCCCGAGCAGCGCGTTGACGAGCGCAATCAGTGCCAGGAAAGAGATGAGCATGGCCCCGACGTTCAGCGCGAGGTGCAACCCTTCGCCCGTGCCGCGCCCTGCCGCATCGATGACGTTGACATCGGTCTGCTCCACCTCCAAGCGCACCGTCCCCATCGTCTTCGGCATCTCCGTCTCAGGGACCAGCATCTTGGCCATCATGATGGTGCCGGGCGCGGTCATGATGACGGCGGTCAACAGGTGCTTGGCCTCGACCCCGAAGAGGATGTAGGCGGCCATGATGCCGCCCGAGATGTGCGCCATCCCCGAGGTCATGACGGTCATCAGCTCGGACTGCGTCATCTCCGGCAGGTACGGCCGGATCGTCAGCGGCGCCTCGGTCTGTCCCATGAAGATGCTCGCCGCGACATTCAACGACTCCGCGCCGCTCGCGCGCATGACGCGGTGCATGATCATCGCGAAAAACCGCACGACGAGCTGCATGAGACCGAAGTAATAGAGTATGGCGAACAGCGCGGCGATGAAGATGATCGTCGGGAGGACCTGGAACGCAAAGATCGTCGCGTACTGCGCGCCCTCGTCGCCAAGCGCGCTCGTCATGACGCGCCCCCAGACTGTTCCGCTGCCGAGCGGTCCGAACACGAACGCCGCGCCCACGCCCGCGAAGCCCAGGAGGCGCGTAATCAGGTCCCCGAGCGTGCTGAACACACGCTGCCCCACCGACGTCTTGAGCACGATAATCGCAAAGAGCACCTGGAGGCCCACACCCCATGCCACGGTCGTCCAGTTGATGGCGCGGCGATTGGTGGAGCAGGCGTACGCGATACCGAGTATCACGACAGCGCCGACTACGGGTCGCAAGGTTCCGAGCGTGGTCACGAAGGCACCTCTCCGGACACCTCTCCAACGAACCGTCTGCGGGCGATTGGCCGGTCGTCACCGATCGTGACCGCGCGCGCCAGGAGAGCGAGAGCCGCATTGAGCCGCGCGCGGTCGCGGTAGTGCAGCTCCAGCACGGGATCTCCGGCGCTGACCCGGTCGCCTACCGTGGCGCGAATCATGATCCCGACGGCAGGGTCGATGGAGTCCTCGATCCGGTCGCGCCCAGCTCCGAGGGCGACTGATGCACGACCGACGAGCTCGGCGTCCAGCCGAACAACATATCCCCCGCGATCCGCCGTCACCTCGCGGCGGCCGGGGACATGTGGCAGGCGGCCGTAGTCATCGACGACCCGCGGATCGCCTCCCTGGCCCTCGATGATGCGTCGAAAACGTTCGAGCCCCGCGCCCGACGCTCTCGCCTCGGCGACCCGCCGCTTCGCGTCGGAACGATCCGGCGCCACTTTGCCGAGCAGGAGCATGCGCTCGGCGAGCTCGAGCGACACCTCGACGAGATCGGCCGGCCCTCGACCCTTCAGCACCTCGATACATTCGATCACTTCGAGCGCGTTGCCGACGGCGCGGCCGAGCGGAGCGTCCATCGCCGTGATGATGGCTTCGGTGCGCACGCCGGAGGCGTTGCCAATCGACACGAGCGACTCCGCCAGCCGGCGCGAATCGGCCTCGGTCTTCATGAACGCGCCGCTGCCCGTCTTGACGTCGAGCACGAGCGCGTCGATCCCCTCGGCAATCTTCTTGCTCATGATCGACGCGCTGATGAGAGGGATGCTCTCGACGGTGCCGGTGACGTCGCGCAGGGCATACAGCTTCTTGTCTGCGGGCGCAATCTGCGCGGTTTGGCCGAGCATCGCGCAGCCGGTGCGGGCGAGCGCGGCTTTCATCTCCTCGAGCGACAGGTTCACCCGGAACCCGGGTATGGCTTCCAGCTTGTCGAGCGTGCCGCCGGTATGGCCAAGGCCGCGGCCGGACATCATCGGCACGGGCACGCCACACGCCGCCGCGAGCGGCGCCAGCACGAGCGACGCCTTGTCGCCGACGCCTCCAGTACTGTGCTTGTCTACTTTTACGCCCGGGACGCCGCTGAGATCCACGCGAACACCCGAGTGCACCATCGCGTCGGTCAACCACGCAGTCTCCTCTGCGCTCATCCCGCGGACGACAATCGCCATCAACAACGCCGACGCCTGATAATCAGGAAGTGTTCCGTCGGTGACGCCTGAGACGAACGAGCGGATTTGATCGCGGGACAGGGCGCGACCGTCCCGTTTGCTCACGATGATGTCGACGGCTCGCACGTCTGGTCCTTGGGCCCGGTCGCGGGGCGTGCGCAGTATACTTTGCTCGCGACGACCGCCGACATCTCCTGATGGCCGTGCGACCCAGAGTCCCTCGAACGGACGTCTTTTCCCGGCGCGTGCTGACCGTGGTGCGAAGCATTCCGCCCGGGCGCGTTGCGACTTATGGCGATGTCGCTCGGATGGCCGGCCGCCCGCGCGCGGCCCGCGCGGTCGGCAACATCATGAAGACTTGCCGGTATCGCGACGTCCCGTGCCACCGCGTGATCGCGTCCGGCGGGCGCCTTGGCGGGTACGGTGGGAGCGAAGCCCTGAAACGAGCGCTGCTCGTCGCGGAGGGCATCCTGGTTTCAGGCAGCAGGATCCGCGATGTCAGCCGCGTTTTATGGTCACGGCGCCCCAGGCGGCAATGAACTTGCGCGCCGATTTTCCTCGTATCTTCAAGACGTGAGTAGTGGAAAGCAACGGGGCCCGATCCCCTTCCCGTCTAAAGGAGTGACGGCGAAACCCGAGGTCTCCGGAAAGAACGTTGAAAACGCGGAAAACGTTGGGGTTTCCGGACGACCAGAGGGGCCTGGGGACCCGGAGGCAGCGGCTCGTGAAGGCTTTGAAGCAATCTATCGCCAACAGGCGCCTCGAATCTATTCGCTGGCGTGCCGCATGGCGGGCTCGCCCGAGGATGGCGAAGATCTCGTGCAGGAGATTTTCCTGCAAGCGTACCGGAAGCTCGGGAGCTTCAAAGGCGACTCGACGATTGGAACCTGGCTGTATCGGCTTGCGCTCAACCATTGTCTCGACTACGTGAGGAGCCGGCAGGCAAAAATGAGGAAGGTTACCGAATCGCTCGACGCCCAACCGGCCATGGTCCCGCCGGCGCGGAGAGCCACGCCGATCGCCCGCATCGACCTGGACCGCGCGCTGGAGCGGCTGCCGGACGGCGCCCGCGAGGCATTCGTCCTGCACGACGTCGAAGGATTCGATCACAAGGAAGTCGCTCGGCTGCTTGGCGTCGCGGAAGGGACGTCGAAGTCGCAGGTGTTCAAGGCCCGGCTCAAGCTCCGCGCGCTGCTGAAGTAGGCAAAGCCAGAGGTATGCATCCGAGGGAAGACGACATTCACGCCTACATCGAGAATGCGCTCGACGCGTCCGCTCGCGCCGACGTCGAACGGCACCTCCAGGACTGCGCCGACTGCAAGCATCTCGTCGCTGACCTGGCCGAAATCCGCCAGGTCGCCTCGTCGCTCGATCTGCGGGAGCCGCCGGCACGCGTCTGGCTGCGCATCGAACGGGCAATCGAGCTGGAGCGGCGCGCAGAGCGCGGTGGTGTGTCGGGTGCCCCGCTCACGACGGTGTCCAGGGCCTCGCGGTATGCCTGGCTGGCCGCAGCGGCCGTCCTCGTCCTCGCAACAGCCGCCGGGCTTCGTTATGGCTTGACCAGCCGACCCGCACCGCAGATCGGCGCTCAACCCGCGGCGTCGGCGACGAACCCCGCGCCGTCCGGCGACGAAGTGTCCGCGGAGGCCGTCGAAGCAGAACTGCGCGCCGCCGAGGCTCACTACGAGCGCGCGATCAAAGGCCTGGAGCAAATCGCGGGCGCCGGAGAGAAGACATTGGACCCGAAGACCGCGATGACGCTTCAGAAGAATCTTGCGGTCATCGACCAGGCCATCAACGAGAGCCGCGCAGCAATCCGCGCGGAGCCGTCGAGCGCGCCGGCTGCAAACAGCCTCATGGAGAATTTCAAGACGAAGCTCGCGCTGCTGCAGGATACGGTGGCGCTCATCAACGAATTGCGCAAAGGCGACGAGGCCGGCACAGCGCGCATCGTGTCAGGCCTCAAGGAAAAGGGCGACTGAGATGCGACGCACACTCTTTCCGGTCATAGCCGCGGCCATTCTGGCAATGCCTGCGGCGCCGCCGCTGGCAGCCCACCCGTACCAAAGTCGGAGCGGCGGGTCCGATCAGAGCGATCGCTTTTCGCGCAAGGTCCGCGTCAGCCCCGACGGGCGCGTCAGCATCTCCAACATCTCGGGCGACATCGTCGTCACCGCCGCATCAGGAAATGAAGTCTCGATCGAAGCCGTGAAGCGCGGGCGTGACCGAGGACAGCTCCAGACGGTCCACATCGACGTCGAGGAACGCGGCGGCAGCGTGTTCGTGCACACGACGCACACTGCGAGAAATGATCGCGTGTCGGTCGATTACACCATCACGATGCCGGCCTCGGCGGCCATCGAGGTCCACTCGGTCTCGGGCAATGTCAAGGTGACCGGCGTACATGGGGCCGCCCGGGGCGAAACCATCAGCGGCGACGTGACGATGGCGGATACGCCAAAGCTCGAAATGGCCAAGAGCGTCTCGGGCAACGTCACGCTCGGCGGCGTGGCGACCGACGGCGATCTGTCGGCAGCGAGCGTCAGCGGCAACCTGGTTGGAATGTCCATTAAGGCTCACGCGCTGGAGCTTGGTTCGGTGAGCGGCGACGTCCGCTTGACTGATGTGAGCTGCGACCGTCTTGCCGCCAAGTCCATCAGCGGCACGGTCGAGTACTCCGGCACAATCACCAAAGGAGGCTCTTACGAGGTCAATGCCCACTCGGGCGACATCAGGTTGACCCTGGCGAACCCGCCAGGATTCGTCTTGAACGCCAACAGCTTCAGCGGTTCGATCCGGTCCGACTTGGCGCTGACCATCGGCGGCGACACCGGCACCCGCGGGCGTCCCGGCCGCCGCACAGGCCTTAGTAACCACTCGATGACCGCAACTTACGGCGATGGCAGCGCGACGTTGACGCTTCGAACCTTTTCAGGGGATATCATTATTTCCAAACGCTGAGGTTGGCATCCGGCTTGCTCCGTGTTGGAGTCTGTATAATTGGAAATGACGAGGTCGGACCCCTGGAGTGCTACTCTTGAGGGTCTTCCCCCTGGAGCCTGGAGGCCAGAATGAAGCGATTGGTTCTCGTTGGAGCCCTCGCCGGTGTGTTCGCTGCGAGCACTGTCTACGCCCAGGGCACGACGTCGACGGGCACTTCACTGGGCACCGTGAATCTCACCAAGAAAGTCATGGCGGACGGCAAGCCGCTGGCGGCCGGCACGTATCAGGTGCGCCTGACGAACGACGCGCCACCGAAACCGGGCGCAGGCCAGGGTGCCGAAGCCGAAAAGTACGTGGAGTTTGTCCGGGGCGGAAAGGTCATGGGCCGCGAGGTCGCGACGGTCGTGTCGGCTGCTGACATTGGCCAGATCGCGAAGGGCAAGAAGCCGGGCGCCAATTCGTCCTCGGTGGAAATGCTGAAGGGCGGTAAGTACCTCCGCGTGTGGATCAACCACGGCGGCAACAATTACATCATCAACATGCCCCCGGCCTGAGGAGTCGCGATGGTCGGGTAGGTCTGGTGGGACGGGTCGGACAGCAGCTCGCGAATTGACGCGCCGACCCACCTGACCCACTCGACTCGCTCGACTCATCCGCCCCACTCGACCCACCCGACTTACCGACCCACTCGACCCACTCGACCGACCAGACGGAAATCACACCGCCATCACATCGAACTGCTCGTGATGGAGATGGACGTCGGACTTGATCGTGACGTCCTTGCCGATGGACTGCCGCAGATCGGTCAGCACCGCGCTCTCCTCTTCTTTAAGCGCCCGCGCGATGTCAGGATTGACCCGAAGCAGCAGGCGATGGCCGTTGAGGTCGGGGCCTATTTTTCTCACTTCCGAGAGGATCTCGTAGCAGATCGTCGCGCTCGACTTGATCACGCCCGTGCCTGAGCAGTAGGGGCACGGCTCGGTCAGCACGCGCTCCAGGCTCTGCTTCACCCGTTTGCGGGTGATGATGATCAGCCCGAAGTCCGACACCTGCAGCGCCTTGGACGGCGACCGATCTTTCTTCAGCTCCTGCTCCACCGCCTGGAAGACCTTCTGGCGGTTCTTCTTTTCCTCCATGTCGATGAAATCGAGCACGATGATGCCGCCGAGATCCCGAAGGCGGACCTGACGCACGATCTCTTTGACCGCCTCGAGATTGGTTTTGACGATGGTGTCCTCGAGCCGGCCGGATGACTTCTTGCCGACATACCGTCCTGTATTGACGTCGATGGCCACGAGCGCCTCGGTCTGATTGATGACGATCGACCCACCCGATTTCAGCCATACCTTGCTCTTGAGCGCCTTGTCGATCTCGGCCTGCACGCCGTACTCGTCGAAGATGGGAAACGGCTTCGTGTAGAGCTTCACCCTCGGCGCCAGGCTCGGCATGATGCGCTCGACCAGCTCGATGACGCGCTTGTACTCGGCCTCGTTGTCGATGCGGATCGATTGGTACTCCTCTGTCAGCAGGTCGCGCAGCAGCTTCGAGACCAGACTTGCCTCGCGATACACGACCGCCGGCGCGCGCTGTGATTCTGTTTTCTGCCGGATCTCCGTCCAAATCTTGTGGAAGGCCTGGAGGTCGCTGACGATGTCCTCCTTCGGGCGGCCGGCCGCGGCCGTGCGGATGATGACGCCGCCCGTGAACCCGTGGGCCTCGCGGAACTCGCGGACGATGCCGCGCAGGCGGCTGCGCTCGTCGCGCGACTCGATCTTGCGTGAGACGCCGACGTGGTCGACGGTCGGCATGAACACGAGGAAGCGGCCCGCCATGGTGACGTGAGAGGTGAGCCTTGCGCCCTTGGTGCCCAGCGGTTCCTTGACGACCTGGACCAGGATCTCCTGACCTGGCTTCAGGAGCTCCTCGATCTTCTGCGTGGCCCGGTCGCGGGCCCGGTCGCTCTTCGACGCGCCTTTCGGCTCGGCTTTATCACCCGACGCGCCTCTCGGCTCGGCTTTATCATCCGACGCGCCTTTCGGCTCGGCTTTATCACTCGACTCGCCTTTCGGCTCGGCTTTATCACTCGACTCGCCTTTCGGCTCGTCGTCCGCCTCGAGCTTCTCGAACTCTTCGAGCGTGTCGATCACCTCGGCGACGTACAGGAACCCGTCGCGCTCCAGGCCGATGTCGATGAATGATGATTGCATGCCGGGAAGGACCTTCGAGACCCGGCCTTTGTAGACATTGCCGACGACGCCGCGCTGGCGTTCACGCTCGACGAAGACTTCAGCTACGAGATCGTCTTCGAGAATGGCCACTATCGTTTCGTGGCCGTTGGTGGAGACGATCATCTCCTTGTTCATCACGAACTCCTCGAACGCGCGGCCGGGAGCCTCAGCGGCTTTGCCGGACCCGAGCGTCCCGTCAGTTCGTGAATCTGCGCATACGGACGTTGAGCACCAGCCCGAACGACGCGAGGGTCGCGATCATCGATGATCCCCCGTAGCTCATGAGCGGGAGCGTGAGTCCTTTGACCGGCGCAAGCCCTGCCGACATGGTGATGTTGTAGACCACCTGAAAAGCAAAGCTGGCGAGCACGCCCAGCACGAGGTAGGCGCCGATGCGATCTTTCGCGAGCCGGGCGGCCTCAAGCGTGCGCAGAATCACGAATAAATACAAGCCGAGCGCCACGAGGACGCCGGCAAAACCCTGTTCCTCGGCAAGCACCGAGAAGATGAAATCGTTGTGTGCCACGGGCAGGAAACGCAGCTGCCCTTGGGTTCCCTGCCTGAAACCCTTCCCCGACAGACCGCCCGACCCGACGGTGATACGAGCCTGGATCTGCTGGTATCCGGCGCCTTTGGCGTCCTGTGACGGATCGAGAAACGTGGAGATGCGTGTCTTCTGGTAGTCCTTGAGTGCGAATTTCCACGCGATGGGAGCGGCGAGCAACGCGCAGAGCGTGAGGATCCCGAGGATGCGCATCCTCATGCCCGCGAGATACGCGACCGCGAAAAAGATCGGCAGCAGCGTCACCGCCGTGCCAAGGTCCGGTTCCTTGACGATGAGCAGGAAGGGGATGGCGGTGAGCATCCCGCCGATCGCCAGATCTGTCCAGCCAGGAGCGCCGCGATTTTCTCCGAAGAACTTCGCCAGCACCAGCGCCACACCGATCTTGGCGAATTCGGACGGCTGGAGGTTGAACCCGCGCAGAGCGATCCAACGTCGCGCGCCCATTTGCACCATGCCGAAGAGCATGACGTACACCAGCAGCGCGAGAAGCGCCACGTAGATCAGGTGCGACTTATCGGTAAGCGTTCGATAGTCGAGCGTCAACGTGCCCACCATCGCGCCCAACCCGATGATGATCGCGTAGAGCTGGATGAGGAACAGCTTCGAGGCGCCACGCGTCGGGTCCGACGTCGTGCTGTAGATCATCACGACCCCGAGCACGCACAGCGCCAGGATCGCAACGACCAACGCCCAATCGATGTGATAGTAGAGGCGGCGTTCGAACACGTCAGCGCTCTGCGCCAGTCTCGGCAGACGCGCCTCTCGCCAGCGGATCCTTGAAGTCCAGTGGCAATTCCGCCGGCATGGCCGGAAGCGGTCGCCCTTCCTTCTTCGCAAAGAAGGTCTCGATGATGTGGTGGGCCACGATTGCGGCGTTCGGCCCGTGAATGCCGTGCTCCAGGAAGACGACTCCGGCGACCTGCGGGTTGTCGCGGGGCGCGAAAAACACGAACCATCCGTGGTCGCGCAGGTTCTTGCTCGTTCGAGCGGCGGCGCGACCCGTATTGGAAATCACCTGTGCCGTCCCGGTCTTGCCGGCCACGTCGTACCCGACTAGGCGCGCCCGACCGCCGGTGCCGCCGCCGTTGACCACGCCCCACAACCCGTCGCGGATCGCCTGCAGCTTCTTCTGATCGATTGACACCTGCGATTGCGGCGCCGGCACCGGCACCGGCTTCCACCCGCTCCCATCGTCCACGGCCTTGAGAAGGTGCGGCGTAATTCGTGTCCCGCCGTTCGCGAGCGTGGCCATGTACACAGCCATCGACACCGGCGTCACGGACACCTGGCCTTGACCGATCGCCACCGAGATAGTCTCGCCCGCGTACCACTTCTCGTGCATCCGCTCGCGTTTCCACTCCGTTGAAGGGACGAGCCCTTGAACTTCATTGGGCAGATCGATACCGCTCTTCACGCCGAGGCCGAGCGCCGTCGCCCATTTGTTGATCTTGTCGATGCCGGCCATGTTGCCGACGGTGTAGAAGTACACGTCGCACGACTGTTCGATCGCCTGCCGCAGGTCGACCGACCCATGGCCCCCCTTTTTCCAGCACTTGAAGTCCCGGCCGTAGAAGTTGGCGTGGCCGGCACAACTGACTCGGAACTCCGGCGTGATGACGCCCTCCTCGAGTGCCGCCAGTCCAACCGCCATCTTGAACGTTGAGCCCGGCGAGTAGCGGCCCTGGATCGCGCGGTCGTTCAGGGGGCGGAGCTCGTCCGTGTTGAGCGATGCCCAGGTCGCTCGATCGATCCCGACGGCGAACGCATTCGGGTCGTAGGCAGGCAGGCTGGCGAACGCGAGGACAGCTCCATCTTTCGGATCGAGCACCACAGCCGCGCCGTTGAAGGGCGTGGCCTTGATCGCGTCCTCGACCGCTTTCTGCATGTCCAGGTCGATCGTCAGCTGGAGCCGCTTGCCCTCCCGCGGCTCGTCCTCTTCGAGCGTCCGGATTTCGCGGCCGACGCTGTTCACGACGACGCGCTTGGCGCCGTCCTCGCCCATCAGGAGCGCGTTGTAGATTTTTTCGACACCCGCCTGCCCCACGATGTCGCCGCTCTTGAGGCTGTCACCCTCCGCCACGTCTTTGTCGCTGACCTCGCCCACGTATCCGAACAGATGGGCGGCGAGTGTTTCGGGGTAGCGGCGCGTCGGCACCTGCTCTACGAGGACACCGGATTCGAAGTCGAGCCGTCGTGCGATAACCGCCGCCACCTGCGCGAGCGTCGCGTCCTGCACGATGGTGATCGGCCGGTACACCGGCTCGCGGCGGTGGCGGTCCACGATGCCGTGGATGCTCGCTTCGTCGAGGCCGAGTACCGAAGCGAGGAGCGCGATCGTGCGGTTCATGTCCTTCGTGTGCTCGCGCACGATGGAGATGCCGTACGACCCGCGGTTGACAATGAGCACCCGGCCGTCGCGGTCGAACACCAACCCGCGAGGTGCGCGCAAGGCGAGCGTCCGCTGATGGTTGTTCTCCGCCAGTTCCTCGTACTTCGGATGCTGCACGACCTGCAGCACCCAGAAGCTCACCGCCAGCATCGAGAACACGGCCGTAATCACATACTGGAGGACTGCCAGCCGTTGCCCCGCCCGGCGCCGATCTTCAATAACCATGGTCGCTTCCTGAACCATTATCGGCGCAGCCGGCCCCTGCTGTGCCGCCGCTCCATCGCCCCGGGGAGAAGCTCAGCAATTTGAAAGGCCACAATGCCCACAATGGCGTTCCCGAGCGCTTGGCCCGCAACGACCGCGTACGGTGACTCGAAATGGCGCAGATCGAGCAGCATGTACAAACCCATGAAGACTGCCGCATGCAACACGGTCGCCCCGAAGAACACCACGAAGCGCGGCAGCGAGTGCGTCACGATGAACTGCGTCCCGATGATGCCCGCCAGAAATCCGACGACGCTTTTCGCCAGGCCGCCGATGCCGATGACGCCGCTCGACATCGCATCCTGAACGAGGCCGGCAAAGGTCCCCGTCAGAAGTCCAGTGACGGGGCCGTACGACAGCGCGACGTACACGACCGCCACCAAGACCAGATCCACCGCCACGGTCCCGCGAACCAGAAAGCGGGCCACCGTTGTTTGCAGCACGAGAGCCAACAGGATGGCCAGGATGACGGTCGCCGCCTTCACTCCTTGCTCCCTGCCCCCTCCGCGATGGCCTGACCAGCGGCCGTCGGCGTCAGAATCACGAGCACCTCTTCGAGCGTGTCGAAGTCGACCGCAGGGCGTAGACTGATTCGTTTGTACGCCGAGCCGGACTTCTCCACATTGTCCACTTTGCCGATGGCGAAGCCCTTAGGGTAGATGCCGTCAATACCGGATGTCACCACATCGTCGCCAACGACGACATCGAACACTTCCGACATGTACTCGAGCAGGAGGCGGCCGTCGCCGGCCCCAATGACAATCCCCTGCGCACGCGACCGTTCGATGAGAGCGCCTGCGGCGGCGTTGCGATCGATGAGCAGCTGGACTTTCGACGCGTAGCTGCCGGGCATGACGAGGCGTCCAACGACGCCCGCGGGTGCGATCACGGCCATGTCGGTCCGCAGACCTCCGACAGTGCCCTTGTCGATCGTCACCGTCCGAAAGTCAGGCGTCGCCGCCGCACCGACAATCTCTGCCGCGGTCGTCTGGAGACTGGAGCGATCGCGAAGATCCAGGAGCCGCTCGAGTCCGCGAGCCCGGTCGGCCAGCGCCCGTTGCTCTTGCAGCGCGATCTGAGCGGTGGAGAGCTGCTGTTTTAACCCGTCGTTCTCGGACTTGACGTGGCGCAGCCCGATGTAGCCGTTCCACACCCGGGCGACGCTGCTCGTGCCGCCAAACACGACCCGCTGCACTGCCGAGAACACCCCGAACGTCACCGACTCGAGCACCGGCACGCCGCTCCGCGAGTTGACCTGCGCGGAGATGAGGAGGAGATGTCCCAGGATGATCCCGAGGAACAGGTAACCGGTGCGACTGCGAATATCGGCAACAGCCATCAAGCTCGGAGCTCAAACGACCTTCCGTCTAGTCAATCGAAATCTTGCGCAACAGGTTGAAATCCGAGAGCATCTTGCCCGCGCCGAGCACGACCGAGGAGAGCGGATCCTCGGCCATCGCCAGCGGCAAGCCCGTCTCTTCCCGGAGACGCTTGTCGAGGTTCTTGAGCATCGACCCGCCGCCGGTCAGCACGATGCCACGGTCCACGATATCCGCCGACAGTTCGGGCGGCGTCCGCTCCAGCGCGACACGCACCGCATCGACGATGACGTTGACGGTCTCGGCCAGCGCCTCGCGAATCTCTTCGTCCGTGATCGTGATCGTCTTGGGGACACCCTCAATGAGGTGCCGCCCCTTGATCTCCATCGTCATCCGATCCTCGAGGGGGAACGCCGAGCCGATCTCGATCTTTATCTGCTCCGCCGTCCGTTCGCCGATCAGGAGGTTGTACTGCTTTTTGATGTACTGGATGATCGCTTCATCCATCTCGTTGCCGGCGACGCGCACGGCCTTGCTGTAGACAATGCCGGCGAGCGAGATGACGGCAATATCGGTCGTGCCGCCGCCAATGTCGACAATCATGTTGCCCGACGGCTCCGTAATCGGCATGCCCGCGCCGATGGCTGCCGCCATAGCTTCCTCCACGAGATGCACTTCGCTCGCCTTGGCTCGATACGCGCTGTCCTTCACCGCCCGCTTCTCCACCTGGGTAATCTCCGACGGCACGCCGATCACAATGCGGGGCCGCACCCACACGTTCCGGTTGTGCGCCTTCTTGATGAAGTAGGTCAACATCTTCTCGGTAACTTCGAAGTCGGCGATGACGCCGTCCTTCATCGGCTTGATCGCCACGATGTTGCCGGGCGTCCGGCCGAGCATATCCTTCGCGTCTTTGCCGACCGCCTCCACGCGGCCGTTGACCTTGTTGATGGCGACGATGGACGGTTCGTTGACGACGATCCCCTTGCCCCGCGCGTATACGCAGGTATTGGCGGTACCAAGATCGATAGCCAGGTCACTCGAAAACAGCGAAAGCATCGAACGAAGGCTCAAACAGAACTCCTCACGTCGTCACGATAGATAGTTGGTGGTTGGCGTTGGCGGTTCGTCGTTGAACGGACTGGCGGTTGGTGATTGGTCAACGTGACTGGCCTTCGGCGAGCCCTTCCCCGATGCAGAAGCGTGCAACATCGCGAACAACCGCGCCAATGGCTGACACTTCACGACTCATACTGCATGACTCCAACCATCAACGAGTGACTATCGATCAATGACTGCTGGCTATTCGCTTGTATCGGCTGGAGCGACAGCGGCCTGAATACCGTTCTTTCCCGCCGCCTTCACGGCATACATCGCCTGGTCCGCAGCGTGGATGAGCCCGTCCGCGGATTCGGCGGAATCGGGCAGCGTGGCGACGCCCACCGAGCACGTCAGCCGCGTTCCGAAACCCTCGCCGTCGAGAAATACGTGAGCCGCGATGCGCTCACGAATGCGCTCACCGACCGCGAACGCGCCCTCGCGCCCGGTGTCGGGCAGCACCAGCGCAAACTCGTCCCCCCCGAATCGTGACACGACGTCGGTTTCACGCGCGCTGCCGCGAATGACCGCGGCCGCCTCGACAAGCGCGCGGCTCCCGCACACATGCCCGTGGGCGTCGTTCACCCCCTTGAATCCGTCCAGGTCGATGAAGAGCAGAGAGAGCGGCCGCCCGTTTCGTGAGGCGCGCTTCGTTTCACGGCGCAGCACGGCGTTCAGGTACCGCGAGTTGTACAACTGCGTGAGATCGTCGGTCACCGACAAGGCTTCGACGCGCTTGAGCTGGAGCGCGTTGTCCAGAGCGACCGCCACGGGCTCGAGCAGAATGCGCACCGCGCGGAGCATTCCCGGGGATAGGTGTGGCGCGCGCACCGACGACGCTCGATCCAGCGCCAGCAGGGCTCCGACATCCCGTCCGCGGCAACTCAGCGGAAATGCGAGAACCGCGCCGACCGACGGGTCGTGCAGCCGTTCGTCATCGCGCAGGTTGGCCGATGCGAATTCCTGACCTCGCGCCATTGCCCATCGGGCAATCGCCGTCAGCGCAGGACCCATGTCCGGCGTCAGCGCGCGAGCCGCGAGCACGGAGAGCTGACCCGATAGATCCGACGAGACGACAGCCCAGCAGGGTGCGGGTACCCATGTTGCGGCGCGATCGATCACGAGCTCCGCAATCTTGTCCGGCTCGAGCGTTCCGTTGACCGCTCGGACGATGTCGACGAGTGCGTCCCGCCGCTCGACACGGCCGCGCAAGGTGCGCTGAAACACGCGCAGCTTCGTAGACAGATCGAGCCCCGGCGTCGTCAACGAGATTTCGCTCGCCCGGCGCAGTTTTGACCCGCTTTTTCCGGCGGAGCCGACAGCCTGGTAAAAGGGCACCGGCATCCTCGTAGCTCGACTGGCTGGAGGCATCCGTAAGTGCTTCTGTGATCTGCAAATATATCATACGGACGCCGGTAACTGCTTGCCACGTCGTCACTTCATGACATACGATGGTGGTTTCCCGCCAGCGTTCTGGTGCCGCCCGCCATGCTCCGGCACGGGCTCGCACGTAAGAAGGCGGATGGCTGAAGGTCGAGGAATTCCGAGAGTCGCTGAGAGCCGAAAGCTGTTCTTATGACCATGCTCAATCGGATGCGTCGGCATATGAGCTGGCTCAAATGGAGCCTTGGCATCGTCGTGCTGGCGTTCATCATTTTTTATATTCCTGATTTCCTTCGCGGAAGCGGCGCGGACGCGGCGTCGGGCGAGACTATCGCTCGAGTCGAAGGCCAGGACATCACCGCCAACGAATTCCGACGTACCTATCAAGCGCAGCTGCAGGCATATCGATCCGCCTATGGCGGGCAGATGAGCGAGCAGCTGCTCAAACAGCTCGGCGTCGAGCAACAGATTCTTCAGCAGATGGTCGACGAGCGGGCGCAGCTCGCGGAGGCACGGCGCTTGGGCGTCTCAGTCAGCGATGCCGAGGTGCGCGAGCGAATTCTCTCGATTCCCGCTTTTCAGGAAAACGGCGCCTTTATCGGCGACCAGCGGTACCAGCAGTTGCTGAGGATGCAGCGACCTCCCATGACGGCCGCGGAGTTCGAGGACAACGTGCGCCGCCAGCTCACCGTACAGAAGCTTCGGTCGTCGGTCACCGATTGGATGTCGGTGACGGACAAGGATCTCGAACAGGAGTACCGGCGGCGCAACGACAAGGTCAAGCTCGCGGTGGTCAGCCTCACGGCCGACAGCTTCCGAACGCAGGTGACGGTGAGTGACGGAGACATCGCGGGGTACTTCGCTGATCATAAGGACGAGTTCAAGATTCCCGAGAAGCGCAAGATTCGATACCTTCTGATCGATATCGATGCGCTTCGTGCGAAGGTCGTCGTCCCGCCGTCCGAGATCGAGCGGACCTACAACAACAACCTCGAGCAGTACTCGACGCCGGAGCAGGTGCGCGCGAGCCACATTCTGTTGAAGACCGAGGGCAAAGACGACGCTGCAGTCAAGGCCAAGGCGGAGGACATCCTCAAGCAGGCCCGAGCGGGCGCCGACTTCGCGGAGCTTGCGAAGAAATACTCCGAGGACGAAGCCAGCCAGAAGAACGGTGGCGACCTCGACTACTTCGGCCGCGGACGGATGGTGGCGGAATTCGACCAGGCGGCGTTCGCGCTCGAGCCGGGAAAAATCAGCGATCTGGTCAAGACGCAGTACGGGTACCACATCATCAAAGTCGTGGACAAGAAGGCGGCGACGACCAGGCCGCTGGCGGACGTGCGACAGCAGATTCAGGATCAGCTCGCCTACGAGCGCGCGCAGGCTCAGGCCTCGGACCTGGCACAGGCCCTGGAAAAGGAGATTACGAAGCCGTCGGACCTCGACCGGGTCGCGAAGGAAAAGGGGCTCACGGTCCAGGAGTCGGGGTTCTTCGCCCGTGACGAGCCGATTCTCGGACTCGGGCAGTCTCCTGAAGCCGCAAGCCGCGCTTTCGAGATGAAGCAGGGCGAGGTGGCTGGGCCGCTCCGAGCGTCACGCGGTTTCATCTTTGAGACGATGGTCGCGAAACAGGATCCCTACGTGCCCAAGCTAGATGAGGTCAAGGAGCGCGTGCGCGAGGAAGTGATCAAACGCAAGGCACGCGATCTGAGTCAGCAGCGGGCGGCCGAGATCGCTCTCAAGCTCAAGAACGCGCCCGACTTCGAGAAGGCCGCGAAAGCTTCCGGACTGGAAGCCAAGACGACGGAGCTCATCGCCCGCGATTCACCGATTCCGGATCTCGGTGTCGCCAAAGCCGTCGAGGACGCGGCGTTCAAGCTTCCAGTTGGCGGCGTCAGCGGTCCGATCGCCACCGACAACGGCACCGCCATCGTGAAAGTCCTCGACAAGCAGGAAGTCACGGCGGCTGACTGGGCGAACGCCAAGGATCGCTTCCGTGAAGAGGTGCTGACCGACTGGCGCAACCGCTTCTTCGGCGCCTATATGGTGAAAGCCAAGCAGAAGATGAAGATCGAAGTGAACCGCGAGTCACTCCAGCGCGCAACCTCGTAGCTCGTCAGCGTAAGAACGTAAACGGCATCAGCGCCAGAACCTCGCCGCGCCTGAACAGCGCAAGCGGACTTCGCATCACGCGCAGCGCCTCGATCTCGCTCTTCGACAAGTTGGCATGCAACCACGTCGCGACGGCGATCCCCTCGCCCGGGCTGCTCAACTGATCTGCCAACAGCTCGTAGAAGCTCCGCCGCGCCGGGTACACGACGAGCTCCACCTCCGTCTCGGCAGGAATCTTCGCGCGTTGCTTGGCGATCGCAATCGCCCGGTCCAGCCCGCCGAGCTCGTCGACCAGCTGGTTCTCTTTGGCCTGCCGTCCAGTCCAGACACGACCCTGCGCAATCGCATCGATCTTCTCAGGCGTCGTGTGCCTGGACTCGGCGACTTTCTCGACGAACTGATCGTAGAAGGCCTGCAACTGCTCGTTCAATTTTTTTAGTTCGCTCGGGTTGTACGGCCGCACGGGTGAGTCGAGCTCGGCGTTCCTGCCGACGCTGGTCGATTCGATGCGTGCGCCGAGCTTCTGGTAGACGCCGCCCGTCACGACTTTTCCCCCAAAAATGCCAATCGACCCCGTCAGCGTGGACGGCTGCGCAACGATCGCCTGCGCCGGCATCGCGATGTAGTAACCGCCGGACGCCGCGAGATCCGACATCGACACGACGAGAGGCCGATCGGCGCGTTCGTTCTTGGCAATGACGAGCTCCCGCCAGATCGCGTCGGAGGCCGCGGCCGATCCGCCGGGGCTGTCGACGCGGAGCACGATGGCTCGCACGCCGCTGTCGCGGCGCGCCTGCCGGATGTACTCGATGAGCGTATCAGAGCCTACAACGGCACCATTGACCGGATCGAAACCGCTCTTGCCGCTGGTGATCGTGCCGGTTGCGTAGATCACGGCGACGCGCGGTCCGCGATTCAAGCCAACGGACGTCAGCGAGACGCGCGCGTACTCATCACCGTCCACGCGCCGCCGGCGCTCACCCGCCTGGAGCTTGTCGTTCACCTGATCCTCGTAGGCGACATCGTCGATGAGGCCCGCGTGAAGGGCGTCCTCCGGCAGAAATGGACCCTCGTCGAAACGCTGACGGATTTCGGCGTCGTTTTTCTTTCGGCCGTCGGCGATCCCGCGGACGATCTGGTCGTACAGATCGCGGTTGAGCGACTCGTCCATTTCCTTGTGCGCCGGTGTGAAACCCTTCTGCGTCAGGGTATTGGTGGCCGTTTTGTAGTCGCCGATGTGGTGGAGATCCGGGTAGGCGCCGATTTTATCGAGGGTTCCGCGGAGGAACAGCTCGTAGGTCGCAACGCCCGTCAGGTCGAGCGGCGCAGACGGCATCAGGAAGATCTTTTCCGCTGCCGTCGCGAGATAGTAGTCGCGATCGCCGCCGTATTCGAGGTACGCGTAGACCGGTTTTCCGGACTTCCGGAACTCGAGGACGGCGTCGCGTATCTCCTGCACCTTGCCCCAGAACGGCGAGCTGAATCCCGCTGGCTTGAGCAGGACCGCACGAATCCGCGAATCGGCCTTCGCTTTCCGGAGGTTGTCGACCACCGAACGCACGGTGGGCGTCCGGACACCGCGCAAATAACCGACAACATCGCCGGGCGCGACCTCGGCGAGATCGCCGCCGACCTGCAGGACGAGCGTGGTGTTCGAGGCAACGGCAGGCTCGCGGCCGAAGAGGAGATAGAGCACGACGAAGCCTGCGATCGAGACGAACACGGCGAAGCCGAGCAGCGTGAACAGGAGGGTCAAACCACGACGAGCCATGGCAACCTCGGTGTGAAAAACTTGGGACAGGCCCCAAGTGAGTCAACAGCCGTGAAACGGGCGCGGTCGTTTCGAGTATAGCCCCTCTTGATCGGCGCCTCGGTTGGCTCGATGGAAGAAGCGAGAGGCCAGGCGCACCGGTGCCCGCGACGGCTCGCAGCGCGAGGGGCTTGAGTTATACTGAGTGTTCCGGCCAGAGGAAATTCTCACCACTGCGGAAGTGGCGGAACGGCAGACGCGCTAGCCTCAGGAGCTAGTCGGGGCAACCCGGTCGGGGTTCAAATCCCCGCTTCCGCACCA
>Ga0066903_100000341_pt1 | contig 28073 bp, 24 predicted proteins | sample PanSoiMetaGPlot1_FD_67491 | JGI IMG/M metagenome (GOLD analysis project Ga0066903, IMG submission 67491) | Tropical forest soil microbial communities from Panama analyzed to predict greenhouse gas emissions - Panama Soil - Plot 1 (version 2) | ecosystem: Environmental > Terrestrial > Soil >... | reverse complement strand
AGAAACTCGAGGTGCTCCTGCACCTCGTCGTCACTGTGGAAAGCGATCGCGCCGGGCCGCCAGTGGACCGGCACGACCAGCGGCTCGCGTGGGCCGTCCCTCAACCAGACTGCGTCGGTCCCCGCGTAGCGGCCGCATGCGAGCCAGGAGGCATCGGTGGCGTGACGGTGCTGATCCGTCCGGGCCAGAGCGGCCGGCGGAAGTCCCAAGCTAGCTGCAAACTGCTCGCGGTCGCCAGCGTTCATGAACGAGGCTCGGGCCAAGCTCCCGTCCGTGCAGAAGGTGCTATTGCGTACCTTCCGGGCGAAGGCCTCCACGCCGCCCGGCAGGTCGGCGGTGCGGACGACGAGGTCGAAGGCCGTGAGGACCAGCGCCATCTCAGGAATCGGCGAAGACCACCTGGAACTGGCAGCCGCTGAGAGCGAGGGTGACGTTTTCTCCTCTGGGTCCGGTCTCGGTCATGATGGCGCCGCCTGGGCGGATCTCCACCACACGCTGGCCGGACGCGATCCGCTGGTTCACCTCCTCCACGCCGAAAAAACCCAATCCCTTTTCGAGGTCGATCCGGATCCCGATCTCGAGAGTCGCCATCAGCCCTCCAGGAGCGCCAAAGATAGCTCTACTCTCGGACAAAAACTCCACGGTCGTGACATCACCGCGCTAGCGCACCCTCTTCCCTCTTCGTAGGGCGAGGGACCAGAGGCGGTCAGACCGAACGCAGGCGGCGGCGGTGCGGGACGGCGGCGGTGGCGGTGGCGATGAAGTCGCGCAGTTGCGGATGGACGATCTCGCGCCAGCGGCGGCCGCTGAAGATGCCGTAGTGGCCGGCGCCCTTGACGGTCAGGTGGCGCTTCCGGCTGTCGGGGATGCCGGTGCAGAGATCGTGCGCCGCGCGCGTCTGGCCGAGGCCGGAGATGTCGTCCAGCTCGCCCTCGACGGTCATCAGGGCGGTCTGGGCGATCGCCGCGGGCTCGACCGGCTCGCCGCCGACGCTCCACAGCCCGCGCGGCAGAAGGTGCTGCTGGAAGACGATGCGGACGCAGTCGAGGTAGTACTCGCCGGGCATGTCGAGCACGGCGTTGTACTCGTCGTAGAAGCGGCGGTGCTCGTCGGCGCCGGCGTCGTCGCCTTGCACCAGGTCGTGGAAGAAATCCAGGTGCGACGACATGTGCCGGACCGGATTCATCGCGATGAAGCCGGCGTGCTGAAGAAAGCCCGGGTAGACACGCCGGCCGCGCCCCGGATAGGTGACGGGCACCTCGTGCAGCAGGTTCGATTCGAACCAGCGCAGCGGCCGGCTGGTGGCGAAGCGGTTGACCTCGGTCGGGTTGCGACGCGTATCGATCGGGCCGCCCATCAGGATCACGCTGCGCGGCGCGGGCGCGCCGGCCGACGCGTCCAGCGCCGCCGCCGCCAGCACCGGCACCGCCGGCTGGCAGACCGCCAGCACGTGCAGACGCTCGACACCGATGTGGCGGATGAACGCGCGGATGTAGTCGACGTAGTCGTCGAGCGTGAAGCCGCCGTCCGCGCGCGGCACCATCCGCGCGTCGAGCCAGTCGGTGATGTAGACGTTGTGGCGGCCCAGCAGCGTCGCCACCGCCTCGCGCAGCAGCGTCGCGTGATGGCCGGACAGCGGCGCCACCACCAGGACGTCGGGCTCGTCCTTGAGGCGCGCGATCACGCCGGCGTCGTCGCCGAGCCGCGTGAAGCGCTGCAGCCGGCAGAAGGGCCGCGCCATCACCGTCTCTTCGACCACCGCGACCCGCGCGCCCGCCGCCTCGACCGACGTGATCCCGAAGGTCGGTTTGTCGTAGCGTTTGCCGAGCCGGTAGAAGAGCTCGTAGCTGGCGGCCACGCGCGCGGCGCCCGGAAGGTGGTTGAGCCAGCTCCCGCGCGCCGACAGCATCCGCGCGGTCAGCCCGGCCAGCTGCGTCGCGGGGCTGAGGAGAGCCCGTTGATAATCGTGAAGGTGGTACAGCAACTTCGTGGACGAGGTCTTCGCCCACTATAGCTGTTCGGGACTGCCCCCGAAAAGAAAGATCCGGGAAACTGAAGCTCAGCCGGAAGTTTTTTCCGGACGCGCGCGGTTCACTGGGCCGTCCAACCGCCGTCGACGACGATCGCCTGCCCGGTGATGTTGCGCGCGGCCGGCGACATCAGGAACGTCGTGATGCCCGCCAGCTCGTCGATGCCGATGAAGACGCCCTTCGGCATCGGCTTGAGCATGATCTCCCGGACCACTTCGGCCTCCGGGATGCCGCGCGTGCGCGCCTGATCGCCGATCTGCTTGTCGACCAGCGGCGTCTTCACGTAGCTCGGACAGACCGTGTTGATGGTGATGTCGCTGCCCGCCGTCTCGAGCGCGATCGTTCGCGTCAGCCCGATGAGGCCGTGCTTCGCCGCGACGTAGGCGCTCTTGTTCGGGCTCGCGACCAGCGAGTGGATGCTGCCGATGTTGACGATGCGGCCGAAGCGGCGCTCGCGCATGGCCGGCAGCAGCGCCCGCGTCAGGCGCGCCGATCCGATCAGCATCACCTGGATGAGGTAGTCCCAGCGGACCATCGGGAATTCCTCGATCGGCGCCACGTGCTGCAGGCCCGCGTCGTTGACCAGCACGTCGATGGGACGGGACGCCGAGGTCAGCGCGGCGGCGACGCTCGCGTCGGAGGTGACGTCCAGCTCGACCGCCTCCGCCGATCCGCCCAGGGCGCGGATCTGCTCCGCCACCTCGCGGCAGTCCGCATGCCGCAGGTCGCTGACGACGACGTGATGGCCGGCCCGCGCCAGCTCGCGCGACAGCCCTGCGCCGATGCCGCTGGCCGCGCCCGTGACGAGAACGCTCATCCCGCCAGCCATGATCACCTACCAATCGATCAGCGCCGCGCCCCACGAGAGGCCGCCGCCGAATCCGCACAGCATCACGCGCGCGCCCGCCTGCAGGCGGCCCGTCTCCCAGGCCTTCTGCAGCGTCAGCGGAATGCTGGCGGCGGCGGTGTTGCCGTAGGTCTCGACGGTCGTCACCGTCTTGGTCATCGGCAGCTCGAGCGTCTTCATGATCGCCTCCAGCATCCGGAGGTTGCTCTGGTGCAGGATCAGCAGATCCAGATCGCCCGGGACCAGGCCACGCTCGCTCAGCAGCGAGCGGATCGTCGCCGGGACGGTGTTGACCGCGAACTCCCAGACGCGCGGGCCGTTCATGACGAACTTGTTCAGCTGCTTGTCGATCACCTCGGGGCTGGCGGGCAGGCGTGTCCCCCCGCCCGGCACCGCGATGAACTCGCGCCCGCGGCCGTCGCTGCCCAGGTGGAAGTGGAAACGCCGCCCGTCACCATCGGTCTGCGAGAGCAGCACCGCCCCGGCGCCGTCACCGAAGAAGACGCAGGTTCGCCGATCCTTCCAGTTCATGATCTTGGAGAACGTATCGGTGCCGACCACCAGCACGTTCCGGTAGCGCGCCGGCTCGGTCAGCATCATTCCCTGCGCGACGTTGAGCGCGAACACGAAGCCGGCGCAGACGGAGTTGACGTCGAAGGCCGGGCACTGGCCGGCCGCGATGCCCAGCTTCTCCTGCAGCAGGCAGGCGACGGCGGGCTGTGACTGATCCGGGGTCGCGCAGGCGACGATCACGAGATCGACCGCCGTCTTTTCCATACCCGCCTGGGCCAGGCAGCGCAGGGCCGCCTGGCAGCCGAGATCGCTCGGCGCCTCCTCCGGCGCCGCGAGCCGGCGCTCGCGGATCCCGGTCTTGGAGATGATCCATTCGTCCGACGTGTCGACCGCCATCGCCAACTCGAGGTTGGTCATGGTGCGCGCCGGAACGTAACCGCCAATGCCGGAGACCCGAATGCCCATCTGATCTTTCCTCCAACCTTGCAAGCTCGCGTCAGCGATTGAGCGCCCACCAGCGGGGCTCGGGAGCTGCACGCCTGATCGTTCGTGGCGCCGGCGGCGACACCGGCGGCGCTTCGTCCGACGCCGCCGGGGCGGGCCGCGCCCGCACATCGGACGCGGGCGGCGCGAGCGGCGTCGATCTCTCGGCCGCCCAGCGGGTGACCTCCGGCCAGAACCCGGCGTGGGCCTTGGCGCCGATCACCAGGCCGACGTGCCCGGCCCCGATCGCCATCGACGTCACCTCGGGCGACCCGACGTGCGGCCGGATGCCCTCGGTCGATTCGGGCGCCACCAGATGATCGTTCTTCGCGGTCAGCAGCAGCACCGGGCAGGCGATACGCCCGAGATCGACGCGCCGCGGACCGAGATGCAGCTCGCCCCGGACCAGCTCGTTGTGCTGGTAGAGCTTGTGCACGAATTCGCGGAACGTCTCGCCCGCGACCGGGATGTTGTCGTTCAACCAGCGCTCGAGCGCGAAGTGGCTCTCCATGCTCCGCGCGTCGGTCATCTGCTCGTAGAACGCGACCGCCTTGTCGAAGAAGTTCCGGACCGGATCCATGGCCAGGAAGCACCCCTGGAGGAACCACCCCGGGCAGTTGCCGTAGGAGCCGATCAGGGCGTCGACGTCGAAGTACGGGTTCTGCGTCCACAGGTTCAGCAGCGACGCGCTTCCGCCGAAGTCGATCGGCGCGGCCAGCAGCGTCAGCGTCGCCGCCGCGTCGGGCTGCAGCGCGCCGTGGACGGCGGCCATCGTGCCGCCCATGCAGTAGCCGACCAGGTGGACCTTGGCGTCATCGTGCCGGCGGCGGATGAGGTCGACGGCCCGGGCAAGAAAGCCGCAGACGTAGTCTTCCAGGGTGAGCACGCGATCTGCGTCGGACGGAACGCCCCAGTCGATCAGGTAGACCTCGAATCCGCGCCGCAGGTACTGCTGGACGACGCTCTTGTCGTCCTGCAGGTCGAGGATGTAGGGGCGGTTGACGAGCGCGTAGCAGAGCAGCACCGGCTGGGACTGCGTCGCGGGCGTCGCGCGGTGGTAGTGCAGCAGGGCGTGCGATCGCTCCCGCAGCACGACGTCGTGCGCGGAGGTGCCGACGCGCGTACGCGCCGCGGTCGCCACGACACGCGGCACGCTCAGCAGATTTTTCCACAGGCGCGTCTGCTCTCCGAGGGCCGCCAGCAAGGCGGGCTGGGCACGCTCGGGGTCGCGTTTCGTCTCCACCCCAGTCCCTCATCGGCTCTGCGTTGACGGCGCCCGGTCCGCACCTACATCGCCATGCCGCCGTTGATGTCCAGCACGTGGCCGGTCACGAAGCCGGCGACCGGCGACGCGAGGTAGAGGGCGCTCGCCGCGATCTCCATGGGATCGCCGAGGCGGCCCACCGGCGTCCCGTCGAGCACCGACTGCAGAGCCTTGTCCGGCACGCCGTCGAGCATCCGGGTGCGGACGAAACCGGGCGCGATCGCGTTCACGGTGACGCCCTTGCGCGCGTACTCGCGGGCCAGGGTCTTCGTGAAGCCGATCAGGCCCGCCTTGGCGGCGGCGTAGTTGGCCTGGCCGAAATTGCCGATGCGCCCGACGATGCTCGAGATGTTGATGACGCGGCCCCAGCCGCGGGCCGCCATGCCGTCGATGAACCGCTGGGTGATGTCGAAGACGCTGGAGAGGTTCGTGTTGATCACCTCGTCCCAGGCGCCGCGATCCATCTTGCGGAACAGCCCGTCGCGGGTGATTCCGGCGTTGTTGATCAGCACGTCGATCGCCTCGAAGTCTTCGCCGACCTTGGCGCACATCGTGGCGACGTCGCCGTGCACGGCGACGTCGAACGCATAGGCGTGCGACTGCCGCCCCATCTCCCGGATTTCCTGGCAAACCGCTTCGGCCGCCGCCACGCCGGACGGGCTGGAGCCGACCGCCACGTCGGCGCCGGCCGCCGCCAGCGTCAGCGCGCAGGCCCGGCCGATCCCGCGTGAGCCCCCGGTGACGAACGCTCTCTTGCCGAGCAGGCTGAAGCTGGGAAACACGACATCGCTGGTGAGTTGAGTTGCAACGGCCATGAGCATTCTCCTATCGAATTGGCAACGCCATCATTTGCGCCGCTTTTGTCATCATTGGCTGGGTCAGCAATGTGAGATTGAATCGCATCAACGCAAGGAATGCTGGGGACTTTATCGCGTCGGCCGTCAGCTGGCGCATGTCGGCGAGCCACCAGCTGCGCATCTGCCGCGGATCGTGCAGCGCCGCCAGCCGATCGAGGTTTCCCCAACCGAGCACGGCGGCGCGGCGCCACCAATCCAACCAGTGCAGGCTAAGCCCGAGCATCTTGAACGAGCGCCGCCGACTTCTCGTAGAAGGTCTGGAAGTCGCGCAGCTGGCTCTCCGACGACGTTTTCTGCAGGTCGAAGAGCTTGCGCCACAGCTCGTCGATCATCCGGCGGTAGTCGTCCGCGGTCTTGGCCTCGGAGACGTGGAACGTCTGCTCGATGATCTGGATGCCGGACCGATACGTCGTGTCCAGCATCTCGCGATGCCGGTTCAGCATCTCGATGCCCAGCTCGAGCCAGCGTTTATGCGCCCCCCGCCCCCAGTCCGCCGGCATTCCCGCTTCCGGCGTCGAGCCGGAAAACAACCGTGTCCATTGCTTGAATACTTCCTGTTGCATTTGCAACGATGACTCAGATGCTTTGCGGACACCGTCAATCAGCTGGTCAAACATCGCGCCTCCCTATCTGGCTGCCGGAATGCCCGTAACTCGTTCCCCGCGCGTCCCGGAGCGGTTGTTTTTCGCGGGCAAGTGTAGGAACCCGATCAGCGTCCAACAGTAGGGCGCTGGACTATTCCTCGCGACGATTCGCGCGCGGCCGAATGTTCAGAAGCGGACCAGGAACTGGGCAGGAACCACGAAGCCGGTCTGGCCGACCGAGTACATGTAGTAGCCGCCTGCGTAGGGACAATTCCGGATGCCGACCGCCTCGGCGTTGATCCAGACCTGCCGCGTCTTGAACGGGTACCAGGTTGCCCCGACCGACTCCTCGATGGCGGTCGCGAACGGACCGTGAACGAGCGTCGAGCGGGCGAACAGCTCCAGGCTGCCGACCACGAAGTAGCCGACCGAGGAGTCGTACCCCCAATCGAACATGCTGGAAATCGGAAGCGCTCCGTCGGAGGTGAACTGGTTCAGCCAGCGCAGATAGAATTCCACGTTGAAGGCGAACCCGCGGTACTTGATGCCGCCGTCGATGGCCCACAGGTAGAAGTTGGCCAGCGAGATCGTGACGTTGGGCGCCAGCGCGCCGGTCTGGAACAGGAACAGGCCGTCGGAGATGAAGGTCGCGTTGTTCTCGGGCCCGGCCTCGGACAGGTCGGACAGCCGATCCTCACGCGCGAACGTGAACGCGGAGCCGATCCGCAGCGCCACGTCCTCGTGATGCTCGTAATCGTTCCAGTACTTGTCGAACTTGTTCCGGTCCCACCAGACCGACAGCGAGTAGGCGAGCTTGTTGTCGATGTTGCTCGACTTGATGTCGAGCGTGTTCAGCGAGTTCCCGACCATCGCGATGTAGTTGATGCCGGGCAGCGGCTCGCCGTTGGCCCAGACGCCCTGCGTGAAACCGGGCCGGAAGTAGTTGGTCGACATGCTGCGGTCGGTGCCATGGAAGAACGGATAATTGCCGGTCAGGCTGCGCACGCTCGGCAGCGAGAAGAAACCCGCGCGCAGCGCGAAGGCCCGATCGAAGACGTAGCCGACGTATCCGGCCGCGGTCGCCACCAGTGTGGCCGTCGATGTGAAGAGAAGAATGTTGTAGTCCAGCCGGGGGGAGAACGCGTAACCCGAGAAATAGAAGACGTCGCGGGTCAGCTGGATGTCGTTGCGCCGCTGGACGTCGTGCTCGACGCCGAAGTGATCCTTGTAGGTCGCGTTCGTGGCCAGGCTGTTCGTGTACTTGAACTGCGAGACGTGATTGAGGACGAGCCGGAACGGGAAGCCGCCGCCGGACTCGGGCGGCGACACCAGCACGAAGCCCTTGTCCCAGTGGGGCGGCTGCCAAGCGCCGGGAAGCGGACCGACCGCGCCGGGCTCGGGCGCGGGGTGCCCGCTCCCCGGCGGCGGCGGCGCTTCGGGCGGTTTCGGGAGCTCCGGCGGGGGCGGCATGTTCGGCGGCGGCGCGTCCGGCGGTGGCGACTCTGGCGGCGGCAGCCCCGGTGGCGCGTCGGGCGGCTGCGGCACCAGCGGGTGGACCGCCTCCGGAGGGGGCGGGACCGCCGGGGCCGCTTCCGGGATGTGCTGGGCGTGGGCGCGCGCCGCCACCGAGGTGATCAGCGCCGCGACGAGCGCGGCGCGCAGCTCAGGTCGGCCCCATCGGTCCATGCTGCTCGATGCTCTCGACCACCGGCGCTTCCGGCGCGGCCGCGGGCGGGTGACCGACCTGGTCCAGGAACGCGTCGGCCTGGGCCTGGCCGTCGGCGATCAGCCGTTCGATGTGGCTCGGCTCGCGCGACAGCTTGCTCGGATAGTCGAGCCCGTGCTGCAGCTTCTCGGACATGCGGATGAAATGCACGGCGATCGGCACCGTCGCGTCGATCCCGAAGCGGGCGCGAAACTGTTCGGTCAGCCCGCCCTCGTTGAACAGCATGTTCCAGATGTTGATGATCTCGAGCTCGTGCTGGAGGCTCAGGTTGCCGGCCAGGTGGTTGCGGCGATCGGTGATGTCGCTCGGGCGCTCCGGCACCGACGTGTGCTGGGCGGGGTTGACCTGAACGATCCAGATCTCGTCCGGGCGGTTGAAGCTGCCCATGAACGCCTTCTGCAGGAACGACACGATGGGCGGGTTGGTGGCGAAGATGCCGTCCCAGTAGGCGTGGCCGTCCACCCACACCGCCGGAAACAGATTCGGAATCGCCGCCGACGCGAGCAGCGCCTCGACCTTGATCTCGCGGTGGGCCGAGCTGAACACCTTGAAGTTGCCCTGCAAGACGTCGCCCGCCCCGACCAGCAGCACCGGGCTGTCCGGTTTCGCGAGCGCCGGCAACGCCTCGAAGTCGATGTGCTTCTGCAAGAGCGCCCGCAGATCCGTGAACTCGGGGCGGGCGATCAGCATGGACGTCATGCGCGACCAGAACCGGAACTGCGGCGACGACGGGCTCATCGCCATGGTGGGCAACATCCCCTGCTCGACGAGGCGCAGGGTGTCGATGCAGACCTTGTCGAGCATGAGCTCCTGGGGTGTCTGTGCCGACAGGTCCTTCCACAAGGAGATGATCCGATCGCCGATCACCGCCCCGTCCCCTTGCGCCCGCTCGAGCATGGCGACCCAGGCCATCGCCGCGGTGATAGCGCCGCCGGACGTTCCGCTCAGGCCCACGATGTCGAAGGTTTCGTCCACGCCGCGCGCGAACAGCTGCTTGAGCGCGCCGGCGACGAACGCGCACTGGCTTCCACCGCCTTGGCACGCGATCGCGATGCGCTTGCGTCGGGTCATCTTGGATTTCGTCTCGCTGCGCCGGGCGCGCGCCCGCCGACGAGGTTTCGGTCGCCGGTCGCTCACGGCGATCGGATGTGCGGACGGCGCGCGCCGCTGTCAATGAACGCCGGCCTCGGGCATTGCCTGATAGCGCTCCGCTCGCTCAGTTCTTCGGCGGGGGCGGGAGGGACGGCTGTTCGGTCGGCCTCCGCGAGCAAGCTCGGAATCCCGTCGGCCGCAACGATCCAAGCGGCCGCCTACGCTCCGGCCGACCGAACAGCCGTCCCTCCCGCTCGTCCTCAGAGCAGCGCTTCGCTCCGCACGAAGGTCTGGCGCCTAGTTCGCGGCGCCCGGGGTCGGGGTGGTGGCGAGCGTGAAGTCGTGCGAGTTGTCGTCGGTGTCGTGGCCGTCGGGGACGCGCGCGATCGATTGGCCGGGCATGGGCGCGGCGGCGGGCGCGGTCTCGACGATCGCGTTGGTGGCCGCTCCCCAGCCGACCGCGTCGACGACGTTTCCGTCGGGAGAGCGCAGCGCCAGCGCGCCGTCCGTCGCGAGCCCGGCGGTGTAGCGGATGTCCGCCGTGCCGGAAAATCCGCTATTGGCACAGACGAAGTACGGCTTGCCGGCGGCGATCGTCTGGTTCGTGAACATCACGCGCGGGTTGTCGGTGGTGCCGCTGGCCGCGCGGTACACCAGGTTGTAGCCGGAGAGGTTGAACGCGCGGTCCGGGCACGTGTTGTAGAGCTCGATGAACTCGTCCAGCGCGCCGCCGTCGCCCGCACCGCCCGTCTGCACCTCGTTGATCTTCACCGTGCACTTGCGCGTGTCGGCGTCCATCGCGTCGCCGGCCGCCGGCACGTCGCCCGTGTCGGCGTCCTGGCTCACACCGCCCGTGCCCGCGACACCGCCAGTGCCCGCTCTGCCGCCAGTGCCCGCGCTGCCGCCCGTGCCCGCCGCTCCCGCGGCGTCCACGCTGGTGCCGCCCGAAACCGAGCCGCAACCGACCAGCGCGCCCGCGCCAATCCCGAGCGCCACCACCACCAAGCGATGCAAAATCGACATCGAAACATCTCTTGTACAACGTCGCGCCCGCGGCGCGAAGACCCACCTCGGCCGCGCCGCAAAAATGGCGCGCGCCGCAACGGCGCCGGGTCAGGGCAGCAGGCCGTAGACCTGCAGCTTCCCGGCGGCGGTCGACGACGTGTCCGACATCGGCGCGACCTGGCTGCCGACGTAGACCTTCCCGTTGGCGACGGTGGGCGCGTTGAACTTCGCCAAGTTGCCCAGATCGTCGCGCGTCTTGTTGGCGGTGCTGGTCCAGATCGGCGTCGTCAGGTTGTTGGCGTCGTACGCGTACAGGACGCCGGGGACGATGTAGTGCCAGGCGTCGCCCGTGTGTCCCGACGTCGTGTCGATCTTCGCCGACGTGAAGGTCGCCCACAGAACGCCGCTGCCGGAAGTCGCGCCGTTGGCCGACAGGCTGAGCGTGCCGCCCGGATGCGTCGGCGAATCGGCCGTGTACTGTGACACCGCCGTGGTGTTGATCCGATTTCCCGTGAAGCGGTAGGCGCGCAGGTTCGCGGTCTCGGGCCACAGATAGATCGTCGGACCCGACGGCCCGTTCCAGTAGACCGGGCCGCCGTGGCTGTGGCCGCTCACCGTCAGCCTCTGCAGGTTGACGTCGCCGCCCGCGTTGTACTTCCCGAGGTTGGCCGGATCGAAGACGTTCAGGTACTGGTCCTTGCCACCCATCAGGATCACGCGCGGGTTCGGCAGCAGCACGGGCGCCGTCGTGTAGTCCAGGTCCTGGTCGTTCATCGACTTCGCGGCCATCGGCGTGAACCAGTCCATCACCTTGAAGCCGGTCGACGTCAGCTGCAGCCGGCCCAGGCTGATGCCCAGCTGCGCGCCCTTGTTCGTGGTGTCGAAGGCGCCGTTGCCGGAGGCGAAGTAGATGTCGGCGCCGTCGGCGACCAGACCCATGCCCGACTGCCAGATGCCGCCCAGCCCCGCGTTGGCCGCTCCGCTCATCGATGTGCCGCCGTTCGGCGTCGTGCAGAAGATCGCCTTCTGCGCCAGCGTGTCGGCGGCGTAGGCGAAGATCCAGCCGTGGTACGGCTCGTCGTCGCAGTGGCTGGCAAAGGCAATGAAGATGTTGCCGCCCGTCAGCAGCAGACCCGGGCGATTCAGGTGGTGCTGCGGATCGAACGTCACTGTGGTGCCGTTGCCGTCCAGCGCCGTCCCGGGCACGGACCCGGTGATGTTGACCGGGCTTCCCGACACCTCCTGCCCGGTCAGCACGTCCAGCGCGTGCAGGCGCTGGGTGTAGACGTTGTTCTCGAAGTTCTTGCTGACGACGTACATCCGGCCCGTCGCGCGATCGATCACCGGCGTCGACGTGACGCCGGTCTGCGGGTACATGTCGCGGCACGACACCGTGTTGGGCGGCATGACCGGCTGGTTCTCGATGCCCGGGTAGGTGCGCATCGGCGTCCCGAGCGACTTCATCCAGAGCGGCGTCGTCGCGGACGCGCTGTCGGCGTCGTAGGCGAACACGGTGTTCGCCTCGGTCGCGACGAAGACGACGTTGTGCTTGGCGCCGCCGATCGTCAGGTTCGGCAGGTAGAGCGGCTGCGCGTAGACGTGCCCGTCCAGCATGCGCGAAAACAGCAGGCCGAATTTTCCGCCGCCGACGCTGGCGACCGTCAACGCCGTCTCGCCCAGGTTCGCGCCGCTGCGGACGTTGTCGTAACGGTTGGTGGTCACCGCGCCGTCGGACGCGACGGTCCCGCCGGTGCCGGTCGCGCCGCCGGTGCCCGTCCCGGCTTGCCCGCCGCCACCCGGCGCGCTGCCGCCGGTGCCCGCCCCGCCTGAGCCACCGCCTCGCCCCGTGCCGCCGCTCCCGGTTCCGCCCGAGCTGCCGCCCGCGCCGCTCGTGCCGCCGCCGCCCGTGGTTCCCGAGCTGCCGGCGATCGAGCCGCCGGTTCCCGGGCCGCCCGCGCCCGCCGTCCCCGACGCGCCGCCCGTGGTCGCGCCCGCCGCGCCGGTCACGCCGCCCGCGCCGCTACCAGCGCTGCCTGAGACGCCGGCCGACCCGCTCGTTCCCGCGCCGCCGCCGCCCGTGCCCGTGCCCGAAGTCCCTTGCGGCGCGCACGCGAGCCCGCCCGACAAGATGGGGAAAAAGAGGCAAGCCGCAGCGGCGCGCACAAGCGAAGCAAGCGATCGGGACTGCACCTCGATCGATATGTCCAGATGAAGCCCGTAGAGTGGGATAAAGTGCCGGCGTGAGGCACACGATCCGAGGGTCCGCGCTCCCCTTTTTGCTGGCGGCCGGTGCGCTGCTCGGCGCCGGCTGCAAGAAAGACCAGCAGCTATCGCTCGTGGTCGCGCAGCTGACGCTCGACGCGCCCGACCCGGCCGCGACGAACCTGAACGTGACGCTGACGGCGACGCCAGGGCCGACGAAGAGCTATCCGGTCTCGATGCTGTCGTCGACCACCGCCACCGAGCTTGGCCTCTACGTCGACGTCACCGGCGATTTGATGGTCGTCGCCGTCGCCAGGCCGAAGAACGGCGGCTGCAACGGCTACCGCGGCAGCAACAACGTCACGATCGGCGCGGCGGGCGACACCATGCCGGTCATGATCACGATGAGCGCCGACAACGTCTGCCCGGCCGATGGCGGTACGGCGGGCAGCGGCGGCAGCGCGGGCACGGGCGGTAGCGCGGGCAGCGGCGGCAGCGCCGGAACCGGCGGCAGCACAGGCGGCAGCGCCGGTACGGGCGGTGGCGCCGGCAGCGGCGGCAGCGCAGGAACCGGCGGCAGCGCCGGCACAGGCGGCAGCGCCGGCTCGAGCGGCGCGGGCGGACGGGGTGGCAGCACGGCCGGCACAGGCGGCAGCGCCGGCTCGAGCGGCACGGGCGGACGGGGTGGCAGCACGGCCGGCACCGGGGGCGGCAGCGCGGGGCGAGGCGGCGGCGCCGGAACCGCCGCGGGCGGCGCTGGCGGCCGCGGCGGCACCGGCGGCACCGGCGGCACCGGCACGGGCGGAATGGCGGGCTATCCGTCGATCGCCAACTGCAATACGTTCCAGCACACCTCGGCCCTGAGCTGCGCGACCGGCGTGGAAGTGCGACGGGTCGCCATCACCTCGGACGGGCTGATGGTCGCCAGCGCGGGCTCCAACGGCGTCGTCAAGATCTGGAGCTTCGACGGCCACACGCTGACGGCGACGGGAAAGCAGCTGCCCAACTTCAGCGGTTACGGTCTGGCTTTCTCGCCGGACGGAACGCGCCTGGTGTTCACGGAGTACTCGTCGATCCACACCTACACGGTCAACGGCTGGGTAGAGGGGCAGCTGTTGTCGAGCGGCAGCGACGGTCTCCAGGGCGTCGCGTTCGCGCCCGACGGCAACCGCGTCATCAGCGTCGACGACCAGGGATCCTCGGGCGGCAACGTGTACGTCCACGATTTCGCCGGCAACGGTCAGCCCGCCATGACCAAACACGTCGACGGCGAGCCGTGGTCGATCGCGGTGTCGCAGCGCCTGGCCAGCGACGGCAACACCGGCATCGCCGTCGGGGCATTCTATGGAACCATCTCGGTGCTCTCGTTGAGCAGCGCGAACGCGTTCGTCGGACCGACCGTCCTGATGACCCGGACGATGTCCACACCGGTGGACGCGCTCGCCTTCTCGGCCAACGCGACGGTGCTGGCGGAGGGTGAGGACCAGGGCGGGGTGCGCTTCTGGGGCTACCCGATCACGTCGACGACGCCGTCGGATGACAGCATCACCTTCGCCGGCGGCGGATCTGCGGAGGCGATCGCGTTCTCCCCGAACGGGATGTACGTCGCGGTGGGCGGCACGGCCTTCAGCGGCACGCTCACCATCTACGACGCCTCCACCCATACCCAGCTCGCCACCCAGGGTCCGACCGCGATCCCAAACAACCTCACCTCGATCGTTTTCTCGCCGAGCGGGGGCGCGCTGATCGCCGGCGAGGGCGACTGCGGTCTCATCCTGGTCTGCGGCAACTGAGCCGCGACGCAAACATTTCGCCAAAACCGCGTTGCGGCTTCCATGAAGTCCCGTCACAATGATTACCAAGTGATAGAAGACGTTGCGCGTCCCATCCCGTCGCTGATCCCGCCCTCTCCCGAGTCGTCAGAAGCTTCGCCCGAAGTCGCCCGCGGCTGGCGCGGCTGGCTTCGCAGCTTCGGCCCCAGCTCGGCGATGTTCTGGGGCATCCACATCGTCGCGGTCGTCGGCGCGGTCGCGTTCTTCTCGTGGAAGGGCGTCCTGCTGGCGATCGCCAGCTACTTCGTCCGCATGGTGCTGGTCACCGCCGCTTACCACCGCTACTTCTCGCACCGCGCGTTCAAGACGTCGCGTGCGTTCCAGTTCCTGCTCGCGCTCGGCGCGCAGTCGTCGGCGCAGAAGGGCGTGCTCTGGTGGGCGGGCCACCATCGCCATCACCACAAGTACTCGGACACGCCGAAGGACATCCATTCCGTGCGGCGCAGCGGTCTGTGGCACGCGCACGTCGGCTGGATCCTGGGCCCCGACTGGGACGACACGAACACCGCGATGATCGGTGACCTGACGAAGTTCCGCGAGCTGCGCTTCCTGAACCATCGCGCCATCAGCCTGCTGCCGGCGGTCGCGCTGGGGCTGGCGTTCTGGCTGCTGGGCGGCGTCTCGGGCTTCGTCTGGGGCTTCCTGGTCTCGACCGTCCTGCTCTGGCACGGGTCGTTCTCGATCAACTCGCTGTCGCACCTGTTCGGCAAGCGCCGCTACCCGACGACCGACGATTCGCGCAACAACTGGGCGCTCGCCATCCTGACGACCGGCGAGGGCTGGCACAACAACCACCATCACTATCAGAGCTCCGCCAACCAGGGCTTTCGCTGGTGGGAGATCGACGTGACGTTCTACGTGCTGCGCGTGCTCGAGCTCTTCGGGTTCATCTGGGATCTCCGGCGCCCGCCGCGCGCCGTGATCGCGGGCGCCGCAGCCTAGTCGGGCCGCGCGGCGTCGCGACTTCCCGGTCCCGCGCAGGGACGGCCGTGGTACCCTCTCCGCACGGTTTAGCTTGCCGTGACTTAGGAGGCCCCATGCGCTCATTCGTAGCCCCGCTTTCGCTTTTTGCCGTCCTCGCGTTTGGCTGCGCCAAGCCCAGTCCCGGCGGAGACACAGGCAGCGCGGGCAACAGCGGCACCGGCAACACGACCGGCTCCGGCAGCGCGGGCACGAGCGGCACCGGCAACAGCTCCGGCACCGGCAACAGCTCCGGCACGGGCAACACCGCCGGCTCCGGCACGGGAAACAACACCGGCACGGCCGGCAGCACGGGGCCGGGCACCGCCGGCACCACGGGCGCGGGCGGCACCGGCACGGCCTGCGTCGGCGATCCGTCGCAGCTCGTGAACGCCGCCGGCTGGAACTGCGATCTCTCGACGCCGATCATGATCCAGGGCGCCTGGTACCCCTACGGCGACGGCACGACTGCCGGTCATAACTCGGGTTGCATGCCCGCAACCGGGAACCCGTGCACGAGCGGCGGTTGCTCGATCAAAGGGACCACGATCGTCGATACGACGTACGCGGCCTGGGGCTGCGGCCTCGGCATGGAGCTTTCGTCGTCGGGCGGCACGACCCCGGTGAAGAGCGTCTACGCGGGCCCGGTCAAGGGCTTCATGATCACGATGACGGGTTCCAGCGGCGGCAACGTGGTCCGCATCGGCTTCACGCAGAGCGCGAGCCCGCCCTCCGGCGCGGTGGCGCCGTTCCAGGAGATCCCCGCCTTCACCAACGGCTGGAGCGGCGAGATCGACTTCGCGAACGTCACCTGCCCGACCTGGGCCGGCACCACGAACCCGTGCACGAAAGCTGTGGGCATGGGGACGCCGGTCGACATGCAGATCCAGGTCTCGGCGGGTAGCACGGCCACCACCGTCGGCGCTTTCAACCTCACCGTCACCAGCGTGGTTCCGGTGACCAGCGGCGGCACCGGCACGGGCGGCTCGGGCGGCACCGCCAGCTGCACGCAGCCGAGCGGCGCGGGCACGCTTTCCGCGCAGTACGACACCGTGAAGGTCAATTGCCCGAAGGAGTACATCGTTCAAAACAACGCCTGGGGTCAGAGCCCGTACTCGGGCCAGACGGTCATGGCCGGGCCGGGCGCGAAGTTCAAGGTGACGGCGCAGAACGGAACCGGCACCACGACGCCCGAGGGCTACCCGTCGATCTTCACCGGCGCGAACAGCAACCGAACGTCGGCCAACAGCGGCCTGCCGCGCGCGATCAGCCAGATCGCGGCGGGGAGCCTCCAGACCAGCTGGACCTGGGACGCCAACAGCGTCACCGGCACCAACAGCTACAACGCCGCCTTCGACGTCTGGTTCAGCACCGGCTCGGGCGGCGATCCGACCGCTGGCGCGCCGAGCGGCGGCTACCTGATGGTCTGGTACTACAAGCCGAACGACAATCAGCCGATCGGCATGACGATCAACAACGGCAGCGTCACGATCGGCGGCAAGCCATTCAACATCTGGTACGGCACGAACAACGGCAAGCCGGTCGTGTCGTACGTCGCGATGAACAGCTTCAACTCCTGGACGTTCAGCCTGGGCGACTTCATCCAGGACGCGATCAAGCGCAGCTGCGGATCGGCCATGTGCCTGAACTCGAGCTGGTACCTGACCAACGTGTTCGCCGGCTTCGAGATCTGGAAGGGCGGCGTCGGCCTCGAAACCACGGACTTCGGCGTCACCGTCCCCTGACGCGGATCGCCGGGCGGGCCGCCCCGGTTTCCTGAGCCGGGCGCGCGGCTCGGGGGTGCCTTATGCTGCGAGCTAGCACATGCGCGCCGGTCGTCTGTCCGCCTTCGTGATCGCCGGCCTCGTCGCCGGCGCCGGCGGCTGCAAGCGCGTCGTCGACGCGGTCCGCACCCCCGAGCCCAGCCCCTGGCCGACGACCTCCCACGGCGCCAACTCCGATCCCTGGCTGGTCAGCCACCGCGGCGTCATCACCCAGATGCAGCCGCGCGTGCTGGTCCTGAACTTCCAGAACGGCGTGACCGTCGACAGCGCGCGCGCCACCGCGACCCGCCAGATGAACGCCATCGCCGAGGGCTCGCGCTACCACGCCTACGTCGACGCGACCGCGCCTGTTTTTCTCCAGTACCAGATCGCGAAGGTCGTCGACTTGACGGACGCGATGCCGCCCGTGGGCTGGCCCAACCCGTCGAGCACGCTCTTGCCGACCGCCTCGACCGGCGACTTCGACCCGACGGCGCTGTTCTCGTCGCAGTTCGCCGATCTGTACGGGTTTCCCGATCCGGCGATGCCTTCGCGTTCGCTGTCGCTCTGTGAGCTGTTCGAGCAGGGGATCGTCAACGAGGTCTGGATCCAGGACGGCGAGGTGCCGCCGCGCCGCGCGCCGCTCAGCCTCGAGCGCAAGCAGACCTACGACGGCTCCGAGACCGCCGTCCCCGGCACTTTCGAGCCCAGCGCGGGCGGCGGCGGCGGGCTGCTCGACAACATCGTCTGCAACGTCACGGTCCGCCTCGCCCACCTCGACGCCGCGCGCGGCCCGGGCTGCGATCTCGAGGTGCGCGGCTGGGAGATCGAATCGATGTGGGCAGCGCTGCCGTCGCTGCGGACGGACGCGCTCGCGTTCCTCAACCAGGATTTCAAGAAGCGGTTCTCGGTCGCCTTCGACAGCTGGGCCGACATCTGCGACGCCGGCGGCACGCCGTGCGTCGCCTATCCGACCGCGGAGAGCGCGACCGGCACCAACGCGAACGGAACGCCCTGGGCCATCTCGCCGTTCCTGCAGGGGTGCGGCAGCACGAAGTTCCCGCCCAACGCCACCGCGACCGGCGACATGCTCAACACGACGCCGGTCGATTCGCGCTGCGGGCACTTCGGCCTCGCGGACGGCCCCAACGGCGGCGACGCATACGAGCCGTACACCGCGGCCACGGTCGCCACGCTGGATCAGATGTTCCCGGACTGCGGCGGCGGCTGGCAGGTCTACTGGCGGCAGAGCATCCCGGGCTACGGAAACAAGGCTCGATCATTCGACGGCACATCGATGAAAAATTGGTGGCCGCTGCTCTTCTACTGAGCCGTCCCCTAGCCGTCCGCCTACTGCCTGAGCTTGGCGCGATTCGGCGCAATCGCGTACTGCCCGCAACAGATCGATCGCGCTCCGGACAATTACAGGAAGCAGGAGCGCCGTCGGGCTAACTACCGAATTTCATTATTTAGTTACGAGAATTTACTTTTTTGAGCTACGTGTAGGTCCCGGCGTCACTTTTGCGAAGTCTAGCGGTGTCGTGTGGTGGTTGCTCCCAAACCTGGTCCCGTGCGGAGGAGTTACAAAATGAAGCGCGTCGTTCTCCTGTCTCTTGGGCTGACCTTCATGACGGCCGGATTCGTCGGCTGTCTGCCGTCTGATTCCGGCGGCACCGGAACCGGTGGAATGAACGGGCAGGGAACTGGCGGCAGCGGGGTCGCGGGCACCCAGGGCACGGGCGGCTCCAACCCGCAGGGCACGGGCGGTGATCAGCAGGGGACCGGTGGCTCCAACCCACAGGGCACGGGCGGCTCCAACCCGCAGGGCACAGGCGGCAATCAGCAGGGCACGGGCGGCTCCAACCCGCAGGGCACAGGCGGCAATCAGCAGGGCACGGGCGGCACCAACCCGCAGGGCACGGGCGGGACGGCTGGCGGCACCGGCGGCACCAACCCGCAGGGCGCGGCGGGACGCGGCGGCGCGGGCGGGACGGCCGGCGGCGCGGCGGGACGCGGCGGCGCAGGCGGGACGGCTGGCACCGGCGGAACGGCCGGCGGCGCGGCGGGACGCGGCGGCGCGGCGGGCACCGGCACCGGCGGTTCCGCGGCTGGCACGACGGGCACTGGCGGCACGGGCAACGTCGCAGGGCCGCTCGACGGCGCGATGCTGCTCGGACCTTGCCTGGCGAACACGCAGGCCGCAGTCTGCGCGACGATCAGCGGGCAGTGTCCGGCGGCGAACACAAGCGACCCCGCGCTCTCGGGCGTGCACACCACGGACAAGATGATCACGCTCGGCGGCGACCCGGCCACGACGTACACCATCGTCCTTCACGTCCAGGGCGAGGTTGAATCGAAGAACTACAACGGCGGCACGGACGTGAGCACGGCGGGAATGTCGCCGACGCTGAACGGCTGGCGCTACCCGGCCGGGACGACGAACCCGACGCCCAACACGGGTAACGCGTACAACGTCTACATGTTGCGCGTGACCAACATGGGCGCGACGACCCACCAGGACTACATGCTGAACTCGCTGGATCCGCCGGGCGTCGAGAACCACACGACCTACGGCATGGATTACACGACGCCGGCGGCTGGCCAGGCCGGCGCGTTCACCGCGAATGGCGGGGCGACGATCCGCATGGTCGCCGCCGACTCGAACTGCAGCATGATCAAGAACTGCGGTCCGACGGCGAACGACGGCAACACCTGCGCCGCGCCGATCGTCCTGCAGAATCTCGAGCCGAGCTCGGTCGCGAAGAACCCGACCTTCAACGGCGGCACGAACGGCAGCGGTTTCACCAGTGGTCCGTACAACGGCCAGTGGATCCTGATCACCGTCAAGAGCGTCAGCCCGTAGGCCTTGCGATCCCGTCCCGACGACGCCGTCAGCGCAGAGGCGCAAAACGGATCGTCGGGGACGGATCTGATCTACTCTCCCCCCGTGCTCGCCGGCGGCTTTGGCGGGCGTGACAACCCACATGCTCCGAGCCGCGAGGTGAACACGTGAGAACTGCAAGCTCCGTCATGCGCCGCGGAGTCCTGTTCGGCGTCACGATCGGCGCGCTGCTGCTCACCTCGCGGCACGCGTCGGCAGACCTCACGCTGCTCGAGCACGACGGCTGGACCTTCTTCACGGACGGCCGGATCAACTCGTACTTCTCGGCGGCGGCCGGGGACGACTTTCCGGCCCCGACGCCTCAGCTGAACATCGATCCGACGACCGGGATGAAGGCGTCGCACGCCCCGCTGACGGTCCAGCACGGCGTGATCGGCACCGGCGGTCAGTATTTCACGGCCGGCTTTCCCAACGACCAGGGCTATAGCGGCAATTACTTCGGCACCCGCGTCCGGAGCGGCTTCCTCGGCAGCATCATCGCCTTCGGGATGAAGAAGAACGTCACGGAATGGACCACCGTGAAGAGCTACATGTCGCTCTGGGGAACGTCGGAGGCATACGCGCGCGACCGCTCGAACGACGCGGGCAACACCACGTCGAAGGGATTCGACGTCCGCGAGGGATGGATCGCGCTCGAAGGACAGTGGGGAACGTTCACCGCCGGCCGCCAGTCGGGGATCCTGGGCGGCATCTCGACCGAGATCGACTTCCTCTATGCCCACAACTTCGCCGTCGGCCTCCCGTGCCTCGAGATCTACTACCCGACCTGCGGTCACATCGGAACCGGCGCGCTCGGCCCGGGGTTCGCCGCCGGCTTCACGTACGTGACGCCGTCGCTCGCCGGCCTGCGCATCAAGCTCGGCCTCTACGATCCCGTGCGGCTCCTCGGCGCCTGGGAGCGGGTGCCATATCCGCGGCCGGAGGGCGCGATCTGGTACGAGCGACGCATCACACCGACGGTGCTGGTGAAGGTGCAGGGCGAGGGGATGTACCAGTACATGGACCAGCGCGACGACAACGCGAGCATGGGATACCCGCTCAAGGACAAGGTGTGGGGCTTGGCGGGCGGCGGCCGCCTCGAGGCGGGGCCGCTCCGCTTCGGCATCTCCGCGTTCCGGGGCAAGGGTCTCGGCACGTACGTCGCCCTCCAGAACGCGGGCTCGACGTTCAGAGCGGCCGCCCCCTATCAGTTCCGGTACTTCACCGGTTACTACGCGCAGCTCGCGGCCGTATTCGGCCGGGAGCAGGTCTCCCTCGGCGCGGGACGCGTCAAGGACGACCTCGTGCCCGACGACCGCATCGATCCGGGCAACAGCGAGCTCAAGTACCAATCGGGCGTCTCCGCCGTGTTCGCCCACCGCGTGACCGAGAACCTGGTCCTCGCGCTCGACTACTTCCTCTTCCGCACCGACTGGTGGGGAGCGCCTCTCGTCATGACCGACGCGAACGGCAAACTCGTCAACGTCGGCATGCTCCCGGGTGAGAAGCAAGTCGTTCACTTCATCAACCTGGGCGCGACCTTCCACTGGTAGGCAGTGAGCTCAACATCGAGGTGATCTGGTGAAAATCCTGAACAACGTCAAAAGGTCGAACGCGGTCCGCTTCGGGCTCTGCCTCGCCGCCTCCGTCATCTGGTGCCGTCAGGCTCGCGCGGAGGTGGAACTGGTCGACAAGGACGGCTGGACCTTCTCGTTCGACGGGCGCATCAACGCCTTCCTGAGCGGCGGCTTCGGCGACGACTTTCCGAAGCCGACGACTGACCCGAATTCTCCTATGACGCCCACGCACTTCGTCATGGGCGGCGACGGTGACCCGCTCACGCCCGCGACCGGCAGCCCGGGGACCGGGCGCGCCAACGTCGGCTGGCCCCAGAACTACGGCCAGTCGGACACCAGCAACAAGTACCTGGCCATCCGCGTTCGCAGCGGCATGTACGGCAACGTCATGGGCTTCGGCGTCGGGCGCAAGGTGAGCGACGACCTGACGATCAAGGGGTACATCTCGATCTGGTCGACGGTCGAATCGCTCGGCTACGACAAGTGGGCGCCGATCAACGCCGAGGCGCGCGAGGGCTACTTCAACGTCGTCGGCCCGTGGGGAACGGCGACGGTCGGCAGGACGCTCGGCTGGATCGGCCGGATGTCGTGGGAGATCGACACGCTGTACGGCCACGGCTACGGCGTCGGCCTGCCGTGCACCGACGCGCTCGGCCCCGCCTGCGGCCACATCGGCACGGGCGCGCTCTTCCCCGGCTACGGCGCGAACATCTCCTACGCGACGCCGAGCATCGGGGGCCTCGTGCTCCACGCGGGGCTGTTCGATCCGGTTGTGTTCGGGACGACGGCGAGCGACTGGTCGCACGCGAGCATCGCCCGCCCGGAGGGCGCGCTGTCATTCGATCGGCCCCTCGGCGGGACCGCCCGGATCAAAGTGGAGGTCGAGGGCCTCTACCAGCCGATCTCGCGCATCGGCGCGGACGCCGCGGGAAATCCAAGCAAGATCACGGACGCCGTCTGGGGCGCCTCCGGCGGCGCCCGCGTCGAGGCGGGGCCCCTGCGAGTGGGCCTCTCCGGGTTCACAGGCAAGGGCCTCGGCCTCTTCTACGCCCTGCAACGTTCGTCCGCGATCGAGGACCAAGCCCCGAACAAGAGGGAGCTGCGGATGTTCACCGGCTTCTACGGCCAGGGCGCGGTGGTCTTCGGCCGGTTCCAGGTCGGCGGCGGCTTCGGCCTGAGCGTGGTCAACCAGACGGCCTTCGACAAGATCGACACCAGCCAGAGCACGATCCACTATCAGAGGGGCATCTCGGCCGCCGCCTACTACCACGCGACCGACAGCATCGTGCTCGGGCTCGACTATTTCATGTTCGCGGCCGGCTGGTACGGCGCGCCGCTGGCGGGCGGCGGCAAGCTCGCCGGCGAGACGCAGGTCCTCAACTTCGTCAACGCCGGCATGACCTATCATTGGTGAGCTGATGGGACGATCCTGCCTTCTCGTCATCGTGCTTTCGTTCGCGCTGCTCGGCTGCGGCGTCCAGGCCGACCAGAAGCCGACGCAAGATGCATGCAACGCCTGGTGCGTTGCCTATGCGAAAGCCGCGTTCCCGTCCGACGGCAGCATGGGGTGCATGACGCCGCTTTACGGTGGGATGTCCGGCATGGGTCCCCAGGTGGACCAGGCGCAGGCTGCCGACTCGTGCAGGACCCAGGAGTGCGTTCCGCTGCAGGGAGCCTCGATGACCTGCCAGACGATCCTCAAGGTCATGTATGAATGCGAGCTCGGCCAACCTGATCTCTGCGCGGACACGGGCTGCGAGACTCAGATGGCCGCGGTCAACACGGGCTGTCCGTGATAGTCAAGCGCAGTGAAGCTGCTGCAGGCCGTCGCCGCCCAGATCGCTTCGAACGAGAGCGTCCGCGGGCATGAGGCGACGTTCGCGGACCACCGCGCGCGGCTGACGCGCGAGATCCTCGACCGCGCGCCCACCTCGGGCGGCGGCCGCCTCTGCCTGCTCGGCGCGGGTAACGCGAACGACGTCGATCTGGACGCGCTGGCGGCGCGCTTCGCGGAGATTCACCTCGGCGACATCGACCCCGACGCCATCGCGCGGGCGATCGCGCGCGTCGCACCAGCGCAGCGCCCGAAGTTGACCGCGCACGCGCCCCTGGACGTGTCGGGCCTGTTCGATCAGTTCGACGATTGGGCGGCCCGTCCGCCGGCGCCGCAGGCGATCGCCGGCATCGTCGCCGCCGCCGTGGAGCGAGTCGTGGGCGCCCTGCCCGGCCCCTTCGACGTCGTCGTCTCGTGCAGTCTCCTGACGCAGTTGCAGCTGGTGCTGGTGCAGGTGGTCGGTGATCGCAACCCAAGTTTCGTCGCGCTGCGGGAGGCGCTGAACCGCGCGCACGTGCGGACGTTGGGCGCGTTGCTGGCGCCGGGCGGGGTGGCGCTGCTGGTCACCGATCTGACGAGCACCGAGATCTATCCGCCTCTCGCCAACGTCGACGCAGGCGCGGACCTCGGCAAGCTGATGAGCGATCTCCTGGCGGCGGGCCACGTCATCTACGCCGCCAACCCCGGTCTGCTGTCGTCGGAGATGCGGCGCGACCCCCAGCTCAAACAAGCGTTCGACGTACGCTCCCCGATCGGTCCGTGGATCTGGCGCAACGGCCCAACCCAGTCGCTGCTGGTCTACGCGCTGGAGATCCGCCGCCGCGGCTAGAACGTCGCGAGGACGCCGGCCGAGACGAGCACCGACGGCCAGCCGAGATGGCCTGCTTCGACGGTCTGGAATCGGACCGCCGTATAGGGCCAGGTCAGCATCAGATGCGCGTCGACGGCCAGCGCGAGGTGAGAGACGATCGGGACCGCCGCGCCACCGCCCGCCGTCACCAGCGCCGACCAGCTGCTGGTCGTGATGCCCGTCGACGGATCGGGGATGCCCGTCCCCTCGATGCGCGCCCGGAAGACGCCGCCACCGGCGGACAGCGACGGCTGCACGCGCTCGCCGGCGCGGAAGCTGCAAACGATCTCGAGCTCCGCCAGCTGCTGGTGAATCTGCGCGCTGCCGGCCGCCGCCCGCACCTCGGCGTCCGTTCCCAGCCCGCCGACGGTGATGCGCCCCGCCCAACCCCGCGCGCCACCGATGGACCCGCGCACGATCGGCTGCCACGCCGCGGTCACACCGCCGGCGCTGTCCAGCCAGCCGACGCCCGCCTCGAGCCCCAGCCCGGCGACGACGGAACGCTCCGCTGACGTTGCTGGAGGGCGGGCCGGCGTCGTTCGCGGCGCGCGCGGGGCCGACGCCAGCCAGTACTGCGCCAGGCTCGCCTTCAGGAGCTCGACGGCCTGCACCGCCAGGACCACCGAACGGGACGGCTCGCCCGACCGGCCGGAGCCGTCGAGGCGCACGCTCTGGATGACCGACTTGCCGGCCAGGCGATCGCACACCCAGATCTCGGCGGTGTTGCTGTTCGCGGCGCGGACGATCGCGAACGCGGCGATCGGATCCAGCTCGCGCCCGACGGTCTCCAGCGCGCTGCGCACGTCCAGCCCCGGCTCCTGCGGGAGGATGCTGACCTCGAACCCGGCGGCGGTCAGCTCGCCGCGCACCCGGGCCAGCGCGTCGGACGTCACGTCATCGGTGACCGCCGGCCGCAGCAGCACGACGCGGTAGAGGACGTCGGCACGGGCCGCCGCGGGCCCGAGCAGCAGCAACGCCAGCGCGCCGAGGATCGCAATCCGTCGTCTTCGCCGCGCCCCCGAAGGGGGAGAGGCCGACGAGCCGCAGGCTCGGCGGGAGAGGGGGTCCACAACGAAGCGCCGACCCCTCTCCCCCACCCTCTCCCCGCTTCGCGGGGCGAGGGAGAAGAGAGATCTCGCGACGCGACCGGCCACCTATGAATGCATGTCCACGGACGCGGCGATCCGTCGTCCGTGACGAGACGCGCTAGCCGCGGCTAGTCCTGCAGCAGCTTCTTCGCCGAGTCGGCGTAGGGGCCGCGGGGGAAGCGGGCCAGGTAATCCGTCGCGATCGGACGGGCCGCCGCCGCGCCGCGCAGCTTCTGAACCAGCATCATCTGGCGGCCCAGCGCCTGCGCGGCGTAGGTGCCGCTCGGGCTCTCGGCCATGTAGCGTTCGTACCACTCGAGCGCGGTCCGCGCCGACCCGACGCCAGATTCGTCCTCGGCGAGGCCGCCCAGGAAGAACGCCGCCTCGCGCGCGGTGCCCGTGCGCGGGAACCGGTCGCGCTCCGCCAGCAACGTGCGGCGCGCGACGTCGCTGCGACGCACGTAGCGGGCCGCGTCGGCGAGCGCCGTCAGATCCGCCGCCGATCCGGTCTGGAGGGTTTGCGACAGCCCGCGCTGCTCCGCGTCGGCGAGCACGCCGTGGAAATCGCCCTGCGCGATCATCTTGCTCCAGCTCGCCTCGACGGCCGGCGACGGCGCGGCCTGGACATGGGCCGTGCCTGGACGCGTGTGCGCCGTGTGCGGCTGGGGCGATCCCGCCGGCGACGCCGGCTCGATCAGCGGCTCGTCGGCGAACGTCGGCTCGGGCGACTCGGCGCGCGCCCGCGGCAGCGCGGCGGCCGTCGTGGACCCCGCCGTCTCGTCGAGGAAGATCTCGCCGTCCTTGACGTTCGCGACCAGATGCTGCCCCGCCTCCATCGTCAGACCGCCGCTCGCGAGCGGCCCCCGCACGATGATCTTTCCCCGCTGCATCTGAACGTCGAGGACCTCTTCGGATCCCGACCAGCGGACGTCGAACTCGGTGCCGACGACCTGGACCGAGTACGGCCCCGCGTCGACGGTCCACCTCGCGGCGGGACGGTGCGTGACGCGCACGTGCGCGCGCCCGCTCTCCAGCAGCACCCGGCTGCCGTGCGCGTCGATGTCGGTCACGCGCGTGCTCGTCCCGGGATCCAGCGCGAACGTCGACCCTTCGGAGAAGCGCAGCTCGGTGCCGCCTTCCGGCTTGGCCCGCACGTAGCCGCCGTCGCTGACGCTGCCGTTGACGACGGAGAAGGTCAGCGTCGAGTCGGTGCGGTGGAACATCACGACCGCGGCGGCGGCGCCCGCCGCGACCAGGCCGAACCCGAACACCAGACCCACCCGCGAGGTCGAGCGCAGCGTCCGCCGCGCGACCGCCTGCTCGAAGCGAACCAGCCCTGACTGCTCGCGCGCCGAAAGCTCGCCGCCGAACGCCTCGCGCGCGGCCCCGACCAGCTCGGTCAGCGTGCGGTGTGAATCGTTGACCTCGTTCATTACGTCGTTTCCGTTCCCCGAATTCCCGGATGAGCGCCTCATGATCGGCCGCCTTCCGGTTTTTCTTGAACCAGCTTGGGGCCGTAGTGCACCAGCACCGGGTCGCGTTCGACCAGCAGCATCACGCGCGCCCAGACCCGCGCCAGCCGCCGCTTCGTCGTCGCCAGCGACAACTTGAGCGCGGCCGCGACCTCCGTCAACTCGAGCCCTTCCATGAATCGCAGCACGAACGCCGCCCTGTCGGTGGCGTTGACACGATCGAGAATCTTGTAGAAGCGCGCCAGCGCCTCGCGCGCGTCCGTGTCCGGAGTGACGATCTCCAGTTCGGCCGCGTCGGTCTTGCCCGACAGCCGGACCCAGCGCCGGACCCAGCGGCGCCGCAGCTCGTGCCGCATCGTCAGCGAGGTGACCGAGATGACGAACGCCTTCAGCGCCTTCGGCTCGCGCAGCGCGCGCACCTTCTCGAACACGCACAGGAAGACCTCCTGGGCGAGATCGTCCAGGTCGTGATCGGAGCCGAGCGTCCGCCGCAACATCCGGAACACCATCGGCGCGAACCGCTGCCAGAGCACCCGCGGCGCGCGCGGATCGCGCGCGATCAGGGCCCGCGCCAGCGTGGCGTCGTCGGCCTCGGCGAGCGCCGCTCCCGGCAGCAGGATGACGCGGGCACCGTCCTCGACGTCCCGCATCAATCTATTCTCCTTAAGTAGGGCAAGCCCCATTCCGCCACAGAAGTCGCGCAGCCGGACATCGGCAGCTCACAATTCTACCCCCAGCCTCCGGGGTATTTATGCCTACATCGAGGAGCTACTTCTTTTCGAAGAACCGGTCGACGATGACCGCGGTCAGGATCACGCCGCCCGCGACGACGTTCTGCCACAGGGACCTACCCACCAGGTTGACCGCGTTGAACGTAATCTGCATGACGCCGGCGCCAATCAGGACCCCGAAGACCGACCCTTTTCCGCCCTGTAGCGAGCAGCCGCCCAGGACGGCCGCCGCGACGGCGTGCAGCTCGTAGGCGTTTCCGAGCGCGGGTGTCGCGGCCGGCAGGTAGGCCACATAAAGGATGCCGGCGATCCCCGACAGAAAGGCCGACGCCACGAACGTGACGAGCCGGACCATGCGCACCGGGACGCCCGACAGCCGCGCCGCCTCGGCGTTCGAACCGATCGCGTAGCAATAGCGGCCGAAGATCGTCCGGTGCATGACGAACGCGGTGATGGCGACCGCGCCCAGCGCGAACCAGAAC
>Ga0066903_100000339_pt1 | contig 28102 bp, 23 predicted proteins | sample PanSoiMetaGPlot1_FD_67491 | JGI IMG/M metagenome (GOLD analysis project Ga0066903, IMG submission 67491) | Tropical forest soil microbial communities from Panama analyzed to predict greenhouse gas emissions - Panama Soil - Plot 1 (version 2) | ecosystem: Environmental > Terrestrial > Soil >... | reverse complement strand
TCTTCCAGGCGCAGTCGCTCGAGAAGTTCGAGGCGACGCCGCTCGTCGTCGATGGCGTCGTGTACACCGTCCAGGCGCCGAACGACGTCGTCGCGCTCGACGCCGTGACGGGCCGGGCCTTCTGGATCTATTCCTATGTGCCCTCGCCGCAGGCGCGCCCGTGCTGCGGGCGCGTGAACCGCGGTGTCGCCATTCTCGGCAACTCGCTCTTCATGGCGACGCTCGACGGCCACTTGATCGCGCTCGACGCGAAGAGCGGCCGCCTGCTGTGGAACACGACGATCGACGGGGCGCGTGCGGAGGCCGGATATGCCCTCACCGTCGCGCCGCTCGTCGTCAAAGACAAGGTGATCGTCGGCCTGGCGGGCGGCGAGTACGGTGTGCGCGCGTTCCTCTCTGCGTTCGATGCGGCCACCGGGCGAGAGGCGTGGCGCTTCTATACCGTCCCCGGTCCCGGAGAACCTGGCCACGAGAGCTGGGCGGGCGATTCGTGGAAGCGCGGGGGCGCCAGCGTCTGGGTCACCGGTTCGTACGATTCAGCGCTCAACCTGACGTACTGGGGCCTGGGCAATCCCGGGCCTGACTGGAACGGCGACACGCGCGCCGGCGACAATCTGTACAGCGATTCGGTCGTCGCGCTGAACGCCGATACCGGCAAGCTGGCGTGGCATTTCCAGTTCACGCCGCATGACGAGATGGACTACGACTCGACACAGGTGCCGGTGCTCGCCGATCTCGAGTGGCAGGGACGCCCGCGCAAGGTGATGCTCTGGGCGAACCGCAACGGCTTCATGTACGTCCTCGATCGCACGAACGGGCAGTTCCTGCTCGGCAAGCCGTTCGTGAAGGTGACGTGGGCGAGCGGGCTCGACGACAAAGGCCGCCCGGTTCGTGTGCAGAGTCCGACGACGGAAGGCGCGGTCATCTTTCCGCACGCGTTCGGCGGCACGAACTGGATGTCGCCCTCGTTCAGTCCGCACACGGGTCTCTTCTACATTCCGAGCATCATGGACAGCTACGCGACGTTCCCGAAGCGCGCCGTCGACTTCGTCGAAGGCCGGCTGTTCATGGGCGCGTTCCCGGTCGGGCCGATTCCCGGCCTGCGCGGTAGTCCCATCAACAGACGCCTGCCCGAGGAGGCCTACGCCGCAATCCAGGCGTTCGATCCGAAGACCGGCACGCAGAAATGGATCTTCAAGATGGCGGACCTGACTGACGGGGGCGTGCTGAGCACCGAAACGGACCTCGTGTTTTCGGGAGGACGCGACGGCTATTTCGTCGCCCTGGACGCGACGAACGGCACGCTGCTGTGGAAGGCGAACCTTGGCGGCGGCATCGCCGCAGGGCCGATGGCGTACGGGATCGGCGGACGCGAGTACATCGCTGTCTCGGCCGGCAACTCGCTGTTCTCGTTCGCCCTGCGACAATAACGATGCGGTAGCGATCGTCCCCTATAGCATGGCTGGACGCACGGCTTTCCTGCGCTCGCAGGCGAAGCCGCCAAGCGCGGCGCCCACAAGCCGCGCCGCATTGACGATCACAAAGGTCGCCGGTCCGTATCCAGCAAGCGCGCTCGACATCTGGCCTGATCCCGCGACCAGAGCGAGGTACAGTACTGTTGCCGCCAGTCCCATCAGAAAGCCGTGCAGCACGACACGGCTCTCGAAGCCGCGGCCCAGCCACAGCACGATCAGGAACGCGGCCAGGAAACACCCGACGCCGATAATCACCGCAGAAGCGGTTGAGATACCGGCCGCGAGATCCACGCCTGCCGCTGCAAATCCGCCGAGCAGCACGATCGCAAGAACGACCTCGATCAGAAGGCCGCCGAGCAGCACGCGAAGCCACTGAATCCTCATGACGACTCCCTAGAACGTGGCACGAACGCCCGCGCCGTATCGAAACGCTAATGGTTCAGTACTGGTCTGGAATTCGAGCGGGTTCGCGGACGCGCCTCCCGTCGACGTCAGCACAAACATACGAATCGATGGGACGAAGAACGCATGTGGCGCCACTGGAATCGCGACGTCGACGCCCGCGACAAGGGCGATACTGTTATCGGACCCCCTATCGTCGAAGTACGTGCTTGTCCCGATTGTCGCATGCCTGCTGAGTTGCGCGTGGACGTAACTGAGCCCCACGACCGGCTCGAGAACACCGTAACGAATTCGCGCCTGAGCCGAGAAAAACATGTTTCGTCTGGCGGCGATCACATCGGCCGTCAGCGATGCCGTTGGATGATACGTGTAGCTCCACGAGTATGACCCGTTGAAAGACGGTTCGAATTCGACCGCCACACGCGGCGACACCTGCACGCCGAAGAGAGCCCTGCCGCCCCATACCGTGCCCCCCAACGAACTGGTGTTCGTGTCAGCCTGAGTGAGCAGATCCACCGTGCCGCCGACGTAGGCGCGAGGCTGTTGCGCCGCTGCCACGCATGGCAACGCGAGAGCCGCGACCGCGACGGTCAAGATGCGGAGAATCGTCAAGACTGGGGAAGAGCGGCCTGTCGCTGCACGGGCTGCTATTCTCTCACGTCACGTTCGGGGAAACGGACAGTTTCAGCGCGGTTTCAGTGTGAACTTCTGCGCGCGCTTGTTGCGATTGATCTCCGCTGTGTAGATGTTCCCGCGCGAGTCGACGGCTATGTGATGCAAAGTGGCGAACTGTCCGGGCGCATTGCCGCTCGAACCGAACGAGCTGATCGGCTGCATGGCTTGTCGATCGAAGATCTCGATCAGCGAGTTACCGAGGTCCGCGACGTAGAGGAATCGCTGCGCCGGATCAGGTGAGAGCGCCAGCCCTGCCGCGGTCTGCGCTGCCGCCGTGTCCGCCCCAATCGGCACCTGCTGCCGATACTCACCCTTCACCGTGAACACCTGCACGCGCTTGTTCGCGCGATCGGCAACGTAGACGAGTCCGTCGTTCGAGACCTTGATCGCGTGCACGAGCCCGAACTGCGGCGCCTGCAGCGGATCGGCCTGCCGCTGCGGCGGGCCAGGTGTCTGCGGCGTCTTGCCGAACGCGCCCCACATCCGCTTGAACGCGCCGGTTTTTGCGTCGAACACGATCACGCGATGGTTGCCGTAGCCGTCGGCGACGAAGAGTTCATTCGATGGCCGATACAGAAACATGTCGGCAGCCTGGCGGACGTTTCCAGTGTCGGCATTCCCTGTGCTCCGGCCGCTGTGGCCAATCTGCAGCAACAGCTTTCCGGCGGTCGTGAATTTCAGCAGCATGTCGTCGGAATTGCCGGGCGGCGGCGGCGTCCCGTACCCGTTGTTGCCGCTGATCCAGACCGCATCGTCCTGATCGACGTAGATGCCGTGCTCGCGCTCCGGCCAGTCATAACCGGCGGCCGGTCCTCCCCACGCGGTGACGAAGCGTCCGGTGCGATCGAATTTGATCACGGCGGGCGCCGCCTTCGATCGCTGATCGGCCGGGACGTTGCGCGGGCGGTGCAGGATCCAGACGTTGTCGTGCGCGTCGACGGCTATCGACGACACGTCGCCGAGCACCCAGTTGTTCGGCACCGCTGGCCACGCCGGATCGGCCTCGAACGCCGGCGCCGCCGGCTTCGCGGACGGCTGCATGGCCGCCTGGATCGGAAGGCCGACCGCGGCAACGACCCCGACGATGACGACAAGCAGCTTCTGCATGCGGGCACGATACCGGATCCGGTCCGGTGCCGCCAACACTGCTAACATGCTGCGGCCGCCGTTTCATGCCCGATCAGTCTCAGCCCCGCAGGCCGGCGCGAGCACTCCTCGCGGCCGCGCTCGTCGCCGTCGTCCTCGTCCTCATGCGATCGTTCCCGACGATGTGGTACGAGGGCTATCACTTCGATTCGGATCAGGCGGTGGTCGGACTGATGGCCAAGCATCTGGCCGAGGGTCGCGCGTTTCCGCTCTTCTTCTACGGGCAGCACTACATGCTCGGGGTGCAGGCGTGGCTGGCGGCGCCGTTCTTCCTGCTCGGCGGCCCGACCGTGTTTATGCTGCACGTGCCCGTCCTGATCATCAACGCGACGGTCGCCGTCATGCTCGTCGTGCTGCTCAACAGGGAACTGGACCTGGGATGGGCACCGGCGTTCCTGGCCGCGCTGCCGTTCATCGTCCCGCCGGCGGTGACGTCCGACCACCTGCTGCAGATGCTCGGCGCCAGCGTCGAGCCGCTCCTGTACGTGCTGCTGCTGTGGGTGTTGCGGCAGCGGGCCGTCCTGTTCGGACTCGTGCTGATGGTCGGCTTCCTGCACCGCGAGTTCACCATCTTCGCGTTGCCGGCGCTCGGCGTCGCCATGGCGCTCGACGGGTCGCTGTTCAGCCGCGCAACCACACAGCGCGCGTTGACGGCACTGGCGACCGCCGTGATCGTCTGGACGATCGTCGATACGCTGAAAACGCACATCGACGTGTTCGGACCGTCGAGCGGTCCGCCCGAGAGCGGGCCGCTGTCGCTGCAGATGGCGGCCCTCACGAGCCGGATGTCTCTCGACGCGGCGGGCGTCGCGGCGCGCGCGCGCTCGCTGTTCGTCGACTGTCTGTCCGACCTGTTCGGCGTCCGTGCGAACGCGCTCAGGGAGCACAGCATCAACAGCACGGTCGTCACAGGATCCGCCGGCATCGGCCTGCTGCTCTTCGTCGCCGCGGCCTTCGTCTCGTTCCGGGTCGTCGCGTTGGCGCCGCGCGCGAAGGCCGATTGGCGCGGCGCTCCGTTCTGCGTCTACCTGGCCCTCGTCGCGCTGCAATCCGCCGCCGCCTACACCACCGCGAGCGAAGTGCAGCCTGGCGCGCCTGGACTGATCCGGTACGTGCTGCTGATGCTGCTGCTGCCGGTCGCGCTGGCTGCGTGGTACTTCAGGCACGAAACGGCGCGGGTCTTCAGAGGTGCCGTAGCGGCCGTCCTGGTGATCTGGGCGGCCGCCGGCCTCGTCGATACGGCGCGCGTGGTGCGTGAGTACGCGACCGTCCGTCCGCCCAACAAGGCACGGACGCTCGCCGACTTTCTCGTCGCCCGCGGCGTGCGCTATGCGCGCGCGGACTACTGGGACGCGTATATTACGGACTTCCTCGCGCGCGAACGCGTTGTCGTCGCGTCAACGTGGAAGGTGCGTGTGCGCGAGTACCAGCGCGTGGTCGATGCACATCGAGCCGAGGCCGCTGAGATTGTCCGGCAGCCATGCGTCGGCGGGGTCAGCATCGAGGCGTGGTGTGTGCGGGGATTGAGTAGGGAGTAGGCAGGCATGCGCAGGACGGTTGGAGCACTCGCCGTTGCCGGATTGACCGTGGCGATCGTCGTCGCGGCTCCGCCAGGCGCGGACTGGCCGCTCTGGGGCGGCGACGCCTCGAATGCCCGCTATTCGAGCCTCGCGCGCATCAACAGCGGGAACGTCGCATCGCTCGGAGGCGCATGGGTCACGCATCTGAATGGCGAGCAGGTACAGGCTGCGCCGGTCGCGTCCGGTGGCTTGTTGTTCGTGCCGACGCTCGCGCAGCATCTCTACGCGCTCGATGCGAAAACAGGGGCGATTGTCTGGCAGTACAAATCGGACCTGAACGCCCGCGTGGCCGGCGGCTTTCCGCTGAAGGGCGTGGCGGTCGGTTTGGGGCTCGTTTTCCTCCCGCAGGTCGACACGCGAATCGTCGCGCTCGATCAGAAGTCGGGGCGCATGGTCTGGGCGCACAAGGTCGGCGACGAGAACCCGTCGGCCCGACAGACACTCAACGCGGCGCCGCTGTACGCGCAGGGGCTGGTCGTCACCGGCTTCGCGGGGGGAGACAACGGCGTCCGCGGACGTGTCACGGCACTCGACGCGAAGACGGGTCGCGAGGTCTGGCGCTTCGACACAGTGCCGGCTCCTGGACAGCCCGGTCACGAGACGTGGCCGGCGGACAACGACAGCTGGCGCCGCGGCGGCGGCGCCGTGTGGTCGACGCCGGCCGCCGACGTCGATCTCGGACTCGTGTACTTCAATACGGGCAACGCCTGGCCCAACTTTGTCGGCGACGATCGGCCTGGCGCCAATCTGTACACCGCCTCAGTGGTCGCACTCGAGCTGAAGACCGGCGCCTACCGATGGCACTATCAGATCGTTCATCACGATATCTGGGACATGGACGCGGCGATGCCAGTCGTGTTGTTCGACGCGACCATCGGCGGCCGCGCGCGCAAAGGGATCGCGACGTTTCGTCCCGACGGACATCTGTTCCTGCTGGATCGCGCGACGGGCCAGCCGCTGTATGCGATCGAAGAGCGCGCGGTCAAACAGGAGCCACGCCAGCGGACGGCTGCCACGCAACCCTATCCGGTGGGCGGCGATCAGCTGGTGCCCAACTGTGTGCAGAAGGAGAGCGCGCCGTCGGGCTTCATGCTGGGCTGCTTCTTCGATCCCATCTACCACGATCAGCCCAATCTGCTCGTGCCCTCCAGCGCGACGCGGCACGCGCCGATGTCTTTCGATCCGCAGACGGGATTCTTCTACGCCGTCGCCAATATCCAGGCCTATCACGTGACGCGGCGCACCAACCCCACGGCGGGCGCCATTCGGACGCCGCCCGGCTTCAAGAATCGCGGGGTGCTCGCGGCCATCGACAGCCGGACGCAGAAGATCGTCTGGCGCCAGCCGCTGGCGCATCCTTCGTCGTTCGGCAGCGGAGTGATGACGACGGCCGGTGGCCTGGTGTTCCAGGGCGAGCCCGACGGCAACGTCGTGGCGTACGAGGCGAAGACGGGCCGGCGGGTGTGGGCGTTTCAGACGGGCGCAGGCGCGGATGCGCCGGTGACGACCTATGAAGCCGGTGGCGAGCAGTATGTGGCGCTCACGGCCGGTGGCAGCATTTTCACGGGCGGCGCCCGCGGCGATGTCGTCTGGGCGTTCAAGTTGAACGGATCCGTGGCGCCGGCGGCGCCACCGCCTCCGCCGCCTGATGAACAGGCGTTTGCCGGCCCTGTCGTCGACGCGCGGGAGATCGAACTTGGGCCGAGCGCACGCGCGGCTACTCAGGCGATCGGCGGCCTTGGGACGCTGTCGAACGACGAGTACACCGTCTCGCCGACGCGCGTCCACGTCAAGGCGGGTACGGCGGTGACGTGGAAGAATACCGGCGGCACGGCGCACAGCGCGGTCGCGCGCGATCGATCCTGGACGACCGGGCCCATTCAGCCTGGTGCGTCCGCAACCGTGACGTTCGAGAAGCCCGGCACCTACACCTACGTCTGCGACGAGCACCCCTGGTCGATTGCGCAGGTCATCGTCGACTGATCCGTCGACTGATCAGAAGATGAACCGCTCGGCCTGATAGAGGCGGAACGTCGGTCCCGTGGCGTTTGGCGCCGCGACGACCGATGCCACGAACGCCGCGGATGTCGTGTCGATGCCCGTGCACGCCAGCGTGGTCAGCGTTCCATCGATCAGGACCTGAACGACGTTCCCGGTCGTGCACCGGATGACGTACGTCTGGAGATAGGCCGTGGGCGCGGTCACCTCGAAGAGATAGGGCAGCGGCGAGGCCCACGTGCCGTTGGGCGTGAACGACTGCCCCTGATGAATGACGTTCGCGTAGAGCAGGGGGTAATCCAGGTAATAGTGCCGCACGTAGAAGTCGGCGGCCGCGCCGAGAAAGTAGTACGAGAGGCCGGTCCAGTCGGTCGCGCGCGTGGCCGCGGACACGTCTTCGGCGGTCGCGTAGCTGCCGTCGGACCGAAGGATGGTCAGGTCGAACGTCGGGTCGAGCAGCATCCACTGCGACGAGGACAGCTGCTGCAGCTCGACGAGCGTGTGGGCCGATCGCGTCGTGCCGTTGAAGGACAGGTCGAGCCGCCTGGCCGGCGTCGCCAGATTGAGCTCGCCCAGCACCTGCACCAGCGTCGCGGCAAAGTCGCTGCACAGCGCGTCGTATCGGGGCGACACGTTCTGCAGGAGCAGCGTCCACCCAAATGGCCGGTTGTCGGACTGCGCCATCGATCGAACGAAGTGCGTCGCCCACAGCGCCTCGTTGATCTGGGCCGATTCGGACACGCTGTTGGACGCGACGGTGAACGTGAAATCGTAGGGCAGCCACTGACCGTCGATGGCGGTTTCCACCCGTCCGAAGAGCGGCACGTTGAGCGGGAGGTTCGGCACGAATCGCCGGTTCACATGGATGATGCCGCTGTCGTGAAGGTCCGACGCGCCGGCGGCCGTGCCAATCGTCAGCCGGTACCCTTGATTCAGCGTGGTGTTCGACCAGAGAAACGGCGTTCCCGTGTCGAAGGCCGTCTCGTTCGGCGCTGGCGTCTGGATCGTGACCGCACGTGCCTGGGCGCGTGGCGTGAAAGCGATGTCCGAGTGGTTCAGCCAGCGGCCGTTCGTTTTCGACGTGATGCGCGCGTAGAGCCGGCGCTGAGGCAGCGTCCCCACCGTGAAGCTCGTGCCGTTGATCTCGCCCGAGTCCAGGACGTCGTGGCCCCCGGGAGTCGTGCCGATCTGGAGGTAGTGCGCCTGGGCGCCCGAGGGCGCGGCCCATGTGAACGGCTGGGTCGTGTCGATGGCGGTCGCGCCGTTGTACGGATAGATGAATTCAGGCGCCACGAGGCCGGCTGAGAAACTCGAATCCGAGTAGAACCAGACGCCCGCCAGCAGCGTCCAGAGGCGCGCGTACACAGTCCGGCCCGGTGGCAGGCCCGAGATGGGGAACGACGTCAGCGGTGTGGCGCTGCTGTCGACGAGATCTCTCCCCCCGGGTGTCGTGCCGACGTACAGGTAATAGGCTTGCGCATCCGGTGCGCTCGTCCATGTGGCAGGCCGCAGCTGATCGATGAGCTGGCCGCCGTTGGGTGGATAGGTGAGCGTCGCCGTCACCAGCGCGGCGCGGAACCAGATCTCGTTGTACCGCCATGAGCCGCCCATCTTCGTCCAGATGCGCGCGTACAAAGTGCGGTTCGGCGGCAGCGGCTGCGTGACGACGAATGACGTGCGCTGAATCTCGTGGCTGTCGACGAGATCGCTGGCGCCCGGCGTCGTGCCGACATACAGGTAATACGCCTGCGCGTTCGGCACGGCCGTCCACGTCCACGCCTGCGACGGGTCGATGCTGGCGGCGCCCTGCTGCGGCGAGAGGAACATCGCGGCGTAGACGCCCGCGCTGAACGTTGAATCCGAATACCGCCACGTACCGGCGACGTTGGTCCAGAGGCGCGCGTACAGCGTCTGGCCAGCCGGCAGGTTGTGCGCAACGTAGGAGGTCTGCTGGATTGCGCCGGTGTCGACCAGGTCCTTCGTGCCAACCTTCGTGCCGACGTAGAGGTAATACGACAGCGCGTTGGGCACAGCGGTCCAGCGGATCGGCAGGCCGAGGTCGGCGTTGGTCGATCCGTTGGAGGGATAGGTCACATACGAGACGAGAATCGTGCCGCTGAACGAACTGTCGGTGTAGCGCCAGACATCGTTGACCTTCACCCAGATGCGCGCGTACAGCGTGCGGTTGAACGGGACGTTCGTGAGCGCGTAGGACGTCTGCTGGGTGGCGCCGGTGTTGACCAGGTCGTTCCCGCCAGGCGTGGTGCCGAGATACAGGTAGTACGCTTGCGCATTCGGCACCGCCGTCCAGCGAACCGGCAGGCCGAGGTCGGCGCCGGTCGCGCCGTTTACCGGATACACGATCGACGTCGTGAGCGGCGCTCCCTTGAACGTGCTGTCGGTGTAACGCCAGATGCCGGCGATTTTCGTCCAGACCCGCGCGTACACCGGCTGGTTGATCGGAAGATTGCGGGCGACGTACGACGTTTGCTGAGTGGCGCCGCTGTCGACGAGATCCTTCGCCCCGATCGACGTGCCGAGATACAGGTAGTACGCGTCGACGTTCGGAACGCTGGCCCACTGAATCGGCTGACTGAGATCGGCGGATTGCGCTCCGTTGGCCGGGAACAGCAGCGTCGTCGTCAGCGTGTCGGCTGCGGCGCCGGAGGGCGCGCAGGTGATGACGAGATTAGCCAGAATCAATAGGAAGACGCGTTTCATAGACCTTTCGAGATACCCGGCGCAGGCAGGGGCCAGCCGCGCCCCGTGACATTGGTGCTTGTCTCAAAGGTCGTTCCCGGCTCAGTTTGGAAAGGAGGCGTAAAGTGGCCGAAAAGGACGACATCGCCCTCGCCTGGCGGAACGATGTCAGCCGGACTGCGGACTTTCTTCGGTACTTCTGGTGGCTAGAACAGTCTTGTCATGCCACGAACGCTCGGGAGCGTCGTTGGCACGGGTGGCCGAAGGGGAGGGCTCCCTTCGGCCGGCGGTCCTACTTGTGATCGGCGGTCAACGCCTTGATTTGTTCGACGGCGCTGTTGATCTTGAAGTCCAGGAAAATCTTGCCCATCTCCGCCGTCGCTGGAGACGGATCGCCGTTGATGCCGGTCGACGGCTCGGGCTGTCCGCGTCCCGCCGTCAGCTTGTTGCTGCGAATCCACTTCTTCTGCTGATCGAGAAACAGCACCTGCGACGTTTCAGCGACGCCGGCATGACCGCCGCCGGGAATCTTGTGCTCGGCGAGGTAGGCGTTCACCTGTTCTGTCGACTTCGAGTACACGTCGGGGACGAAGAACACGCGCGCGCCTTTGGGCTTCCAATCGGCGTCGAGGCCTTCGGCGGCGAGCTTCAGCTCGGCCTGTCCCTGGCCGTGATCGCCCATGAGGAAGACGTTCTTGAAGCCGCCGGTCAGCGCGCTCAACGCGATCTGTCGGGTGACGCCGTAGAAGATATCGGGCGACAGACTCACGGTGCCCGGGAACCGGGCGTGCCCGGTCTTGGCGATGCCGTCGCCTGCCGGCGAGAACGGCATCGTCGGGTAGACGAGCGCGTTGCCGAGTCGCTCGGCAATCTTGCCGGCCGCGTAGTGTGCGATGGCGTTGTGCTTGGCAAGGGCCATGTGCGGACCGTTCTGCTCGGTGCCGCCGATGTAGATGATGGCGGAACTCTTGCCGGCGGCAATCGCGTCGCGGATTTCCTGCCAGGTGAGATCCTCGATATAGACCGACGACGATGACTGCGCTGACAGCGTGGCGACCCCCGCAGCCAGTGCCAGAGCCACAAGTGCGTGCTTCATAACACGACCTTTCATCACAAGTTCAGGAGGCGTCATGATGCTCCGTGCGACGGGGATCGCGCAAGGACCGGATGTGCCGGCGCGCTAGTCCTGATTGAGCACGTCGCGCGGGTTGAGATGCGCCGCCCGGGCGGCGGGCGCAAGCGTCGCGACGGCCGCGACCGTGGGGAGTAGCACGAGCATCAGGCCGAAGACCACCGGATCGGTCGGCGTCACTTCCCAGAGCACGGACGTGAGGAGACGTGTGACGGCGAGGGCCGCCGCGACCCCGGCGATCATGCCGACGACGATCATGCCGCTGGCATCCTGGGCCACCAGCGCGAGAATACGGGACCGTTCGGCGCCGAGCGCGATTCGCACGGCAATCTCACGCGTTCGCTGGGCCACCGAGTAACCAATCACGCCGTAAATACCCGTGGCGGCCAGCACGACGGCGATGCTGCCGAACACCGACAACAGCAGCGTGTAGTACCTCGGTGCGTCGACCTGGCGTCCGAGAGAGTCGTCCACCATCTCGACCTGCGCGACCGGCAGCCGCGAGCTCACTTCGACCACGGCCCGGCGTACGAGCGGCATCACCACCGACGGCGGCCGCTGAAGCCGCAGGAGGAACGTCATCGTCAGGCGATTGATCCCGTACGGGACGCGGTAGTGCAGCGGCTGCTGGTGCTGAAGCACGTAGATCGTCGGCGTCGGCGACCGATCCATGCGCCCGATCGGCACGTTGGCGGCAATGCCGACGACGGCGCGTGGCTGTTCCTCGGGCACGATGTCCAGCGTGACGCGTGCCCCGAGCGGGTCGCCCTGGGGCCAGAACCGGCGCGCCATCGCTTCGTTGACGACGGCCACCCACGGTGCGTCCGTGGCGTCGTCGTCGGTGAACGCGCGACCTCGGACGATGGCCAGCCGCATCGTCTCGAAGAAGCCGGGCGTGACGAGGAAGAAGCTGGCGCCGCGCGTCGTGTCCGGCGACTCGCCGTCGCGCCGGACGAACGGCTCGCCCTCGATCGAAAACGATACCGGCTGCAGCGTCCCGCTCGCCGGAGGTGTATTAATGCCCGCAGCGGCCACGACGCCGGGAATCGTCCTGAGCTGTTTCGCCACGCGGTCGTACAGCGCCGCCGGCTCCGGGCTGATCTCCAGCTGCGCAAAGCCATCCACCATGCCGACCTGCTTGAAGTACGGATTGGTCGGCAACCGGCTTTCGAAGGACAACAGCCCCTGCGGATCGAACCCGATGTCGATCCGCTGGAGGCGCCAGAAGCTCTTTACCGTGAGGCCGGCCGCGACGAGCAACACGAGCGCGGCAGCGACCTGGGCTGCGACCAGCACGCGCTGCGCGCGCCGAGGGCCCCGTCCCGCCGTCGCACGCCGTCCGCCGCCGTTCACGCCGAATCCCCAGCGCTCGCCGCGCCCGATCTGCAGGGCCGGCGCGATGCCGAACAGGATGCCGGTGGCCACGGATGTGAAGGCGGCGAAGGCGAGCACGCGCATGTCGATCTGCGTGGCGTGCAGCGACTGGAGCCACGCCGGCCGGTTCGACGTCAGCGCTCGCAGCATGCCTGCCGCGACTGCGACGCCCGCCAAGCCTCCGCACGATGACAGCAGGAGGCTTTCGGTGACCAGCTGGCGGACGAGACGACGCCGGTCGGCGCCGAGCGCGGTGCGAACGGCGAGTTCACGCTGACGCGCCGAGCCGCGGATGAGAAGCAGGCCAGCCACGTTCGCGCACGCGATGAGCAGCACGACGCCGACTGCGCCTTGAAGCACGAGCAAGGGACGCCTGACGTGTCCGAAGTAGGTGGTCTCGAGCGGCTGCACCTTGATGCCGCGCCCTTTGTTCATCGTGGGCCGCAGCCGTTCGAGCACGGCCGCAAATCGATTCATTTCGTCCTGGGCCTGCGCCGGCGAGACGCCCGGCCTCAGGCGCGCGACGACGGTCATTACGCCGGGCCGCGAGGCCGTGCGGAGCTGAAACTGGCTGAAGTTCATCGGCATCCAGAAGTCCGACGGATCGTCGATGAACGCGAACTCCGGCGGCATGACGCCGACGATCCGCATGCTGTAGCCGTCAAGTTGAATCGACTGCCCGATGATGTTCGGATCGCCGTTGAACCGTTGCATCCAGAGCCGGTGGGCGATTACGAGCGTGGAGCCCTGGCCGCTGCCCATCGGGTTTTCGGCAAGCGTAAAGCCCCGTCCTCGCTCAGGCGCCACGCCAAGTGTCTCGAACATGCTCGGCGTGAACCGCTGACCGGCGATGCGGTCCGGCGGCCCGCCGTTCTCGGACGCGCCCACGCTGGCCGTCCATTGAAGGAGGGCGCCGACGTGTTCGAACGGGCCCTTGTGCTCGAACAGGCTCACGTAATCAGGGATGGTGAACGCCTCGACGGCATCGGGATGACCGGGCGGCGTCGATCCAATCATGACGACCCGATCCGGTTCGCGAACTGGCAGCGCGCTGAGCATGGTCGCCTTGAGCACGCTGAAGATGCCGGCGTTCGCGCCGATGCCCAGCCCGAGCGACAGTACCGCACCGCACGTGAAGATCGGGGCCTTTACCATCGATCGCACGGCGTACCGGACGTCCTGGCGCAGTTCGTCGAGCCATGTCAGCCCGCGCGACTGGCGGCAGCCGTCTTTGGCGGTCTCGATCCCGCCGAACGCCACTCGCACGCGTCGACGCGCATCGTCGGGCGACACCCCCGCCCGCACGAGGTCCTCGGCATGGGCGTCGAGATGAAATCGCATCTCGTCGTCCATGCTCCGCTCGAATCGATCGCGATCGAGAGACGCCGCGAGCCAGGAATGGAGGCGCCGCAGCATGTCACACCTCGTCGGGCGTCGTGTTCAACGCGGCGGTGATGGCGGCCACGAGGCGGTTCCAGCTCTCGGTCTCCTCGCGCAGACGTTTACGCCCCGCCGCCGTGAGGGTGTAGTACTTCGCGCGGCGGTTGTTCTCGCTCTCGCCCCACTCGGCGCGAATCAGGCCCTGCTGTTCGAGGCGGTACAGCGCCGGATAGAGCGACCCCTGCGGGATATCGAGCGCCTGATTCGAGATCTGTCCGATCCGGAGCAGCACGCCGTAGCCATGGAGCGGCTTGAGCGACACGGCTTTCAGGATCAGCATGTCGAGTGTTCCAGGCAGCACGTCGGCGCTCTTGGCCATCCCTGTTCCTCAGCGAGCGAGCTCTTTCCGGATCTGGTTGCCGGCCCCGATGGCGGCGATCGTCTCAAAGCTGTCGTTCCTCGTGGCGGCTTCGCGGACGTAGAAGAGGTAGATCTTCTGCGTGGTGTCGAGCGACGGCACTTCGAGCACTTCGATCGCATGCCGCAGCTCGTGGCCGAGCGACGAGATGAAATCGTTGGTTGACGTGCCGCGTCCGATCGATCCCGTGTCGACGAGGATCCGCAGAATCCGGAACCCGCCGGCGCGGGTGACGGACAACGACAAGCAACTGCGCACACTGTGTCGGCATTGTCCGGTCTCCACGTAGACGATGCCGTCCGTGCCGGCGATGGTGTCAACGAGGTGGCGGAACGTGCGCGATCGCCCGGCGCCTTCTTCGATGAGCCCGGCGATGACCGGTGAGGTGGAGCGCACTCGAGGCATGTCGTCGCCGGCTGCGCCCAGCGAGACCGCCATGCCGCAGGCGAGCGCGCTCGCGGCCCCCGCCGTGCCGTGCCACGGCGCTCGAGGATCTTGATACAGGCGCGTGCGTCCCGCCGGCGTGAGGGCGTAGTACCGCGTCCTGCGGTCGGTGGCGCAGCAGGCCCACCGGGCGCTGACGAGCCCCTGCGACTCGAGGCGATACAGCTCTGGATAGATCGATCCCTGCGATCCGTCGTGCGCGTCGCCGAGCCGCTGCGCGATCGACCGATAGATGTCGTAGCCGTGCAGCGGCGTACCGCGGAGCGACTGCAGGATGGTGCGTTCAAGGGGCTGGCCGGTCATCGGGCTCACTCCTAGAAGAACTAGGAAGATACCCGTGCTCTCCTAGTTTGTCAAGGAGAGGGGGCGGGCGGCTGCCACAATTCGATCTTGTTGCCGTCGGGATCGTAGATCCAGGCGAAGCGGCCGTAGCTTTCGTCCTGACGCTTCGGGTCGATTCTGACGCCGCCTTTCGCGAGTCGGTCGAGCAGTGCGTCGAGGTCGTCGACGATATAGTTCACCATGAACGAGGCGGGGCTGGGCTCGAAGTATCTGGTGTCGCCGGGGAAGATGCTCCAGATCGTTACTTGCTCGTTTTCAGGATTGTCTTTTTCACGCCACGGCAGCATGACGCCATGACCGCCGTCGGCAAGGCCGAGATGTTTCGCGTACCACGCCTGCATGTGTTGCTGATTCGCGGACTTGAAGAAAATCCCACCGATGCCGAGGATCCGGCCGCGCTGGCTCATGGTTGGGTTCCTTAGATTCACAGGCTCCGCTGATCCGTCACCACGGCATCTGCCGCTTCGTGTAGTTCCTTCCGATCTCCGCGGTCTCCTGGTTCGCCGGGCCGACCATCACGCCTTCCTTGATGAGGTCGACGACGTTGTTCTTGTTCATCGAGTTGAGAAAGAACACGTGGTTGGCTTTCGTCGCCGCGAACACCTTCGCGCGCGCCGCCTGCATGTCAGGCGAGCGCTCGGCGACGTTGCCAGGGCCGCGCACGCCGAGCGACAGCGCCATGTCCCCCGGGCCCCATTCGGCGAACCCGATGCCCGGCACCTTGAGGTTCTCGTCCGCGTTGGCGAGCGCGTACTTGTCTTCGAGCTTCAGCCCGAGCAGCAGCTCGCCGTTCGGATTGAGCGGCCACGCGTCGGCCTTGTCGAGATAGGCGTCCTGCGTCACGCCCCAGATGGTGGCGGCCGTCGGCGCACCGTGAACGCCGCGGCGTCCTTCGGGCAGTCCCTTGCCGACGCCCTGCAGGTGGATCGGAAGGCGCACGGCTTCGACGAACGCCCGCACTGCGCCGGGGGTGTCGGCGTGGGTGAGCAGCACGCCGTGCACGCCGGTCGCCAGCACCTGGGCGAACATCCAGGCGTTGGCGCGCACGGCGCCTTCGTCCGTGCCGTTGACCGGCACGTTGACGATGACGGCGGGTGTGCGGTGGCCGCTGCGCGTGGGACCGCCGGCGACGAGGCCGCGCATGTACTCGGCGAGTCCCTTCACGTCGAACGGCGCGTGCTCCATGTCGTAGCTGATGTAGTCGGCCCAGGTCTGCGCGTCGCGCTTGCCGCTCTCGAAGCTCCCTTCGGTGCCGGAGTGCGACCCGGTGTAGTAAATGGGCTGGCCCTGTTCGAGCAGCTCGATCGCGCGGTTGATGCGTTTGGGAGATGGCGACTGCGCGGGCAACGTGGCGGCGCACAGCAGCAGCGCGACTGTGCCCGCGAGCCAGAGCGCGAGCGGCGTCGACGGCTTCGTCATGACAGGCTCCTTAAAGCGAAAACAACACATCACCGCGGATTCCATCGCGCGCGCATGGCCGCACGGTCGACCTCGCGCCCCCGCTGATACACCTTCCAGATTCTCCGCGTGTTGCCGATCGACTCGAGCGGGCTGGCGTCGAGGACGACGAAGTCCGCCTGTTTGCCGGGCGCGATCGTACCGAGCCGATCGAGATGGAGCAGCGCCGCCGGCGTGCTCGTCGCCGCCACGATCGTCTGCATCGGCGTCATCCCCGCCGCCACCATCAGCTCCAGCTCGTGATGCTCGCCGTAGCCGAAGAAGGTGTTCTCGATGCCCGTGTCGTCGCCGAGCGCGATGGTCACCCCGGCCGCCAGCAGTTTGGCCAGGCTGCGCTGTTGCCGCGCGTAAGACGTGGCCGCTGCCGCGGTATTCCTGCGCGACGTGAACGTGGACCGTACCTTGGCCAGGACGGCGGCGGGCGTCGTTTCACCCAACACGGGATCGTCGAGCCATGCCGGCGGCGCCGCCTGCGTCGCCGCCTCGCTGCCGCTGATGTTGGGCGTCACGAACATCCGCCGCGCGCGCATCGCCTCGACGAGCGCGTCGTCCATCTCGGCGTCGCGAACGAGATGGAGAAAGCCGTCGGCGCCCGCGCGCACGAGTTCCTGCGCATCGGCGAGGTAGTACACGTGCGCCACCACGCGCAGATCGTGCTTGTGTGCCTCGTCGATGAGGGCGCGATAGAGCGCCGGCGGCAACTTGGGAAACGTCCCGTTCCGATCGTCCACCCACACCTTCACGAAGTCCGGCTTTTTGGCGGCCAGCTCGCGGACATCGCTGCGAGCGTCCTCTTCAGTGCTGATCCCGTACGGCGCCCCGCGCATCGCCGCGTTGCCGGTCGACGCGTTCGGCAGGGCGAACCCACGGCCGGCCGTCCGGAAGATCGCGCCGGTGTGCATGTCGGCGCGGAGCTGGAACGGGAGGTCGCCCGGGTCGGTCCCGCAGCTCATGACGGCGACGACGCCGTAGTACAGGTACCGATTGAGCTGGTCGACGATGGTCTCGCGCGTGTAATTGTCGGCCGAAAACGTGGTGCCGTTCAGGTACCCGACGTGGCCGTGCAGATTGATCAGGCCCGGGATGATCGTCTTGCCGCGGACATCCACGCGCACGGCACCGGCGGGCGCGCCGATCTCGTCCGGACGTCCGACGCGGACAATCGCATCGTCGCGAACGAGAAGTGAGCCGTTTTCGATCGCGGGACGGCCGTCACCGACGAGGATCCGCGCGCCTTCCAGCAGAAGCGCGCCCGGCGCGGACGGCTGCGCGGCGATGAACGCCAGAGCGACGAGGGAAACCGACAGGCGCATGTCTCGACCCGATCAGCGGGCCCGATTGTATAGCGCCCGTGTTACTGTGTCGCCATGAAGAAAGCTGCACTGGCGCTTCTCGTCACCCTGCTCGCGGCGGGATCGGGTTCCGCACAAAACCGCTGGTCTCCTGCCCGGACGCCTGATGGGCAGCCCGATTTGCAGGGTACCTGGGTTAACTTCGACAGCACACCGTTCGAGCGCGCCGGCGCCGTCGCGCTGCGTCCGGGCCAGCCCGGCGTCAACCCGCCGGATCACTGGACCGAAAACGCCAGCCCCAAGAGCAAGCAGCGGACGGCGATGGTCGTCGATCCGCCGGAGGGCGTCGTACCGGTCCTGGAGTGGGCCGAGGCCAAGCGCGACTTCGACCTCGACCACCTGGGCGACGCGCCCGAACACGAAACGCCGTGGGTCCGCTGCATCACGCGCGGCATTCCCGCCGGCATGTTTCCAGCGGGCTACAACAACGCGTATCAGATCATCCAGACCGCCGGCTACCTGGTGATCGTGTCGGAGATGATCCACGGGACTCGGATCATTCCGCTCGACGGCCGTCCGCACATCGGCGAGCGCGTGCGCCTGTGGGACGGCGATTCGCGCGGCCGATGGGAAGGCACCACGCTGGTTGTCGAGACGACCAACTTCAACAACAAGGGATCGATTGGCACCAGCGCCGCGACGGGCCGCATGCGCGGCATTCCCTCCAGCGACAGCCTGCGCATTGTCGAGCACTTCACGCGCGTGGACCAGAAAACCATCAATTACGACGTGACGATCGACGACGCCAAGGTGTACTCACGTCCGTGGAAGGTGGCGTTCCCGCTCAACCTCGACGCGACCTACAAGATGTACGAATACGCCTGCCACGAGGGCAACTTCTCGATTCCCAACGAGCTGAGCGCTGGCCGGGCGAACGAGGTGAAGTAGGCCGGTCGGGCCTTGCACCCGATTCCCGCTCGCCAGCGTATTAGTCCAGCAGGGATGCTGGACACCGCTTCAGTGCCGCTCGGGGTGGACGACGCGACGCTCGATCGGGCCCGGCATGGCGACCGCGAAGCCTTCGCCGACCTCGTCCGCGAGCACCAGGCGATGGTCTTCAGCATCGCGTATCACTTCGTCGGCGGGCGCGAGGTGGCCGAGGAGCTGGCGCAGGACGTCTTCCTGCGTCTGTTCCAGCACCTGCAGGGCATCGAGTCGCCCGCGCACCTGACGTTCTGGCTGCGGCGGGTCGCCAGTCGTTGCTGCATCGACTGGTTCCGCCAGCAGCGCCGGAAGCCCGAGGTGGTCGTCGGCGACCTGCCGGAGGCGCCGGTGTCCACCCAGCCGCGCGACGTGTTGCTCGAACGGCGCGTCCACCGCGTCGTGCAGGAGCTGACGGCGACGGCCCGGCTCGTCGTGACGTTGAAGTACCAGGAAGATCTCGACCCGGCCGACATCGCGGCGGTCCTCGACGTGCCCGTGAATACAGTGAAGAGTCACCTGCGGCGATCGATCGAGCTGCTGCGCGCGCGGCTCGGCGGTCCAGAGAAGAGGGTGTGACCATGGACGGCGAACTTCGCCGGGCGCTCGGGCGCAAGGAACCGTCGGGCGGATTCACCGATCGCGTGATGGCGGCCCTGCCGGCCGGCGCGCCCGCAGCATCCGAGCCAACGCAGGTGTCGGGTCGCGGCGGGCAGTCGCGGTATTGGACCGGCCTGGCGCTGGCCGCTTCGTTGGCGATCGCCATCGTCGGTGGCCGGATATGGAACGAGCAGCGCGCGATCCGGCAGGCGGAGCGGACGCAGCGCGATGTCGAGGTGGCGCTTCGGTTGACCAGCCAGAAACTGAACAGCATTCAAGCCAGGCTGACGGCGTTGAGTGCGAGAAGGATTGCGAGCCATGAGAACGCACCACAGCAGTGAACGATATTCCGCATGGAAGCGGTACGTGCGCATCGCCGTGTGCGCCTGCGTCACGTTCGCCGTCGTCAACCGAAGCGCGGTGTTTGCGCAGGGGCCGGTCCTGCAGCTCGATCAGTTGAGCAAGCTGGCTGAGAAGGCGAAGGAAGTCGTCGACGTCACCGTCGACGAAGCGATGCTGAAGCAGTCGTCGGGCCTGCTGTCCGGAAAAGGCAATCCGGCGGCCGCGGCGGCGATGCAAGGGCTCAAGGGCGTATACGTCAAGAGCTTCGAGTTCGACGACGACGGCGGCTATACACAGGCCGACGTCGACGCGGTGATCGCGCAGCTCAAGGCGCCATGGACGAAGATGCTCAGCGTGCGTGAGAAAGGCGAACGCGTGGAGATGTATGTCTGGCGCGAAGGCGACACGCCCGGCGGTCTCGCGCTGATCGCGGCCGAAGAGAAAGAGCTCACGATCGTCAACCTCATTGGACGCATCGATCTCCAGCAGCTGTCCGCGCTTGGAGGCGTCATGGGCATTCCGGGGAACGTGATGGGAGCGGCTGGTGCCATCAGAGGATCGGCCGCCGCCCAGCAGAAGGCTGAGACCAAGGCCGCGGGCAAGTCGCAGAAGAAGTAGCGAGAACTTCCTCCTACCGTCGCCGGGGCCAAATGGCTACACTTGGCCCCGATGACGCCCCCCACGCCGGTCGCGGCGCCGGCAGCCGAGCTCATCGAACGCGCCGCCGGCCTTCGGCCTCTTCTGGAGCGTCACGCCGACGAAACCGATCGTCTCCGGCGCCTTCCCGACGCCGTCGTGCAGGCGCTCATCGAGAACGGCATGTGCCGCCTCATGGTGCCCGCGCGCCTTGGCGGGTACCAGACGGGCATCCACACCTACATCGCGGTCATGGCAGAACTTGGCAGGGGCTGCGGCTCGACGTCGTGGGTGGCGAGCCTGATCAACGTCTGCGCGTGGCTCGCGGCGCTCTTTCCCGAGCGCGCGCAGCAGGACGTGTGGGGCTCGAACCGCGATGCGTGGGTGGCCGGGTCGCTGGCGCCACACGGCACGGCCGTGCCGGTCGACGGCGGGTGGCGGGTGACCGGACGATGGCCGTGGGCGTCGGGCTCGCTCCACGCGCAGTGGGCAGCCTGCGGCATTCACATGAACAACGATCGCGGTGAGGTGGCGAACTTCGGCCTGTCGCTCATGCCGATGAGCGAGCTGACGATCGAGGACACGTGGTTCGTGGCTGGGATGAAAGGCACGGGCAGCAACACCATCGTCGCGCGCGACGCACTCGTTCCGTCGCATCGGTTTCTGCCGTATCCCGACGCGTTTCAAGGGCGTTATCGGACCGAGCATCACGACGAGGCCGTCTACCGCGTAGCGCTGGTGCCCGTGACCATCCTCATCCTGATTGGATCGCAACTCGGCATCGCGCGCACCGCGCTTGAGCACGTCACGGCGAAGGCGCCGACGCGTGGTGTGACGCATACCGACTTCGCGAAGCAGACGCAGTCGACGGGGTTTCAGATTCTGCTCGCCGACGCCGCCATGAAGATCGAGACGGCGACGCTGCACGCGTTCCGCGCCGCTGACGATCTGGACCGCTTCGCCGCGGCGGGGCAGCATCCGGATCTGGTCGCGCGTGCGCGCGTGCGCGCCGATACGGCGCTGGCGGCGAAGTACTGCCGCGATGCGGTCGAGACGCTTGTCTCGGCGCACGGCACCTCGAGCCTGGCTGACGCCAACCGCATGCAGCGGCTCTGGCGCGATATCCACGTGGCGAGCCGACACGCGATCACGGAATGGCAAGTCAACCTGGAGATCTACGGAAAGGCGCTGCTGGGCGTGGAGCCCAACATCACGCCGCTTATTTGACGGAGGCAGGCATGAAACGGATCGAGATTCTTGCAGCGCTGGCTGGCGTGGGCTGGCTGTCGCTTGCCGTGGCCGGCTATCAGCAGCCACCGGCGGCGCGCGGAGGCGCACCGGCGCCCAAAGTCGTCGAGGCGGAGAAACTGAGAGACAACCTGTACATGCTGACCGGCATGGGCGGAGGTGGCAATACCGCCGTCTTCATCCGCTCCGACGGCGTCACCGTCGTCGACACGAAGAACCCCGGATGGGGGCAGCCAATCCTCGACAAGATCAAGACGCTGACCGACAAGCCGGTCACGACGATCATCAACACGCACACCCACGGCGATCACGTGAGCGGCAATGTGGAGTTCCCGGCGACGGTCGAAGTGATCACGCAGGAGAACACCAAGAAGAACATGGAAGAGATGCGGGGGGCCACCGGCATCGCGCAGAATGGCCCGCCGACCAACATCTTCAAGGAACACAACGGCGTCGGCATGCCGAAGCGGACCTTCAAGGACAAGATGACAGTCGGCAAAGGCGCCGACCAGGTGGACCTCTACTACTTCGGCCGCGGCCACACCAACGGCGATGCGTGGGTGGTGTTTCCGGCGCTTCGCCTGATGCACGCCGGCGACATCTTCTCCGGGAAGAACCTGCCACTGCTCGACGCGAACAATGGCGGGAGCGGCGTGGCGATCGGCGACACACTCCAGAAAGCGGCGGCGTCGGTCAAGAACATCGACACCATCATCACCGGCCACAGCACCACGATGACGATGGCCGACCTGACTGAGTACGCGCAGTTCAACAAGGACTTCCTGGCGGCGATGCGCGAAGCGAAGAAGGCCGGCAAGTCGGTGGACGAGGTCGCGATGAATTACAAGATGCCCGAGAAGTACAAGGGCTACGCGCCGCCCGCGGCCGCGCGTCTCAAGGCGAATGTCCAGGTCGTGTACGACGAGCTGAAGTAGAAGGACGCCCTCAGCGAATCGGTCGAGCGGGCGTGAACGGCGCGGACGCGCGCATCACGCTCGCGTTGTGCGAGGCGATGGTCAGTTCGGCAGCCGACAGCGCCAGCGCGATGAACGTAGCCCGCTTCGGGTGCGATTTCGCCACCTTCCACAAGGTGTAGTTCGCGCCTACCCAGAGCCCGGCGCTCACGGTGCCGAATGCCCAGGGCTGGTCGACGAACGGTCGAAGCACGGGGTTCATCTCGACGGCGTTCGGGTTCTGATGCAGGGCGAGATTGGTCGTGACGAGATCGAGTGTGTGGGACGTGGCGTGGGTGGTCAGGGCCGCTGTGGCCCACCAGGGTCGGCCCCCCTCCTGCGCCGAAGCCGTCGTGCACGTACAGAGCAGCACTCCGATCGCGAAGATGGACGGACGCGGCATAGTGGTGCCGTCGTCCGCAAGAGACGCGCCCCGGACGTGTCACGAATTCCGGTGATTTTCGCCGCTTGGGGTGCCCGAAGGCTGCCCGGCGCGGAAGAAAAGTCTACTTTTCCAGGTCCTTCACGCACGCGGCAGCTTCGTCGATTTGCGTCTCGCTGAACACGCGGACGCCGGCGCGTTCGAGCTCCGCGGCTGTTGTGCCTTGTCCTGCCGCGCGCGTGCCGGTGAACGTGCCGTCGTAGATATAGGAACTTCCGCACGAGGGGCTGCCGTTCTTGAGGATGGCGACGCGCGCACCGGCCTCGCGCGCGGCATGCAGGGCCAGATCGGCTCCGCGTCGGAACGCGTCGGTCACGTCGACGGCCTCGCGCGTGACGATGCGCGCCACGCCGCGAAGCACGGCGGCGCCATCGCCTCCGACAATTTCGGCGGCGGGACGCGGAACGCCGAGCCCGCCTGCGACCTCGGGGCAGAACGGGACGACGCGCCCCTCCGCGATCCAGGCGGCGAGAACCGGATGAGACGAGGCGGAGTCGCCGCCGTTGTAACGGACTTTCTCGCCGAGGAGGCAGGCACTGACAAGCACGCGTATCATGTGAGCTCGCGCCGTCGCTGCGCGGACCGTGCAGGCGGGCGTCGATTCAAGTATCCACGAAGCCGCAGGGTGCGCTAGGATGGCGGCGAATCAGGGCCGCTATGCCGGAGATTCAACAGAGCGAGTTTGCCCCCGACGTCATGGTCGTGGCCGTGTCCGGGCAGATCGTGCTCGGCCGCGAGTGCCAGAAGGTCGAATGGGCGATCGAAGCGCTGATCCGCGAGGGGAAGCGCAAGGTCATCCTCGACCTGGCCAACCTGACGCACGTCGACAGCACGGGCGTGGGAATCATCGTCACGGCCTGCGGGAAGATGGCGGCCGCCGAGGGCGAGCTGCGGCTTGCCGCGCTGCAGCCGCGCATCGCCGAGGTGCTGCGAATCGCCAAGCTCGATCGGATCCTGGCCGTGTTCCCCACCGTCGACGCCGCCGCGGAAACCTTCGCGGCCGATCATCCGCACGCATAGGCCCTTCAACCGCACGAAAACTCTCGTTCACGGCAGCGCCGGTGCGACCCGCCGCCGCGTGGCCTGCTCGAAGGCGTACGCGATCTCGAGCAGCCGCGGCTCGCTGCACGCACGGCCCGTGAAGCTCACGCCGTACGGCGCCGGCCTGGCGTCGAATCCCTGAGGAAAGGCGGGCACTGGCGCATTCGGCACGAAGCCGAAGGGCACGATCACCGTCGGATAGCCGACGCGCGCGGCGAGTGGCGCGCCGCCCGGCCCGGGGAAAAGCAGCGCGTCGAGCCGCTCGCGGTCCATGATGGCGTCGATCCCGTTCGTGCCGGCGAGCCGGAGGTCTTTGGCGCGATCCGCTTCGTAGCGCGCGCGATCGGCGGCAACGTCCATCTCGTCGGAGATGTCGAGATTCGCCTGGCCGTACTTGAGCGATCCAGCCCGCTGGTGCGCGAGGTTCCACTCGCGCAGCGCGGTCAGCGTCTTCACCGGTGCGGAGGGCCCAAGCGTGGCAAGCCAGGCGTTGAAGTCGCGCTTCATCCCGTACTTGAAGGCGACCGAACAGCGGTCGTCCCTGAGTTTGCCCCGGTTCGCGCCCGAGCAGATGGGCCACTGCAGGAAGTTGTTATCGGGATCGCGCTCGACGATGCTGGGGATGTCGGCCGGATCGACGATCACGGCGCCCTTCGCCTTCAGCGCGGCGATCGCGTCCGCCATGATGCTGCGCTGCGGCGGCGTCAGTTCGGGGCCGGCACCGGGGCGATCGACCTTCTCGTAGAAATCGGCTCGAGGAATACCGATACGCGCGCCCCGCAGCGCGTCGTCCCTCAGGCCTCGCGTGTAGTCGCGCGCCGGCGGCGGCGTGCACCGGGTGGTCGCCCCATCGTGCGGGTCGGGCGCAGCACCCTCCAGCACGCCGAGCATGATGGCCGCATCGCGCACCGAACGCGCCATCGGTCCAGGCGTATCCTGATCCGCGGTGATGGGGATCACGCCGTACCGGCTGATCCGGCCTACCGTCGGCTTGATGCCCACGAGCATGTTCTGGTTCGACGGACTCAGAATCGAGCCCGATGTCTCGGTGCCGACGTTGGCGGCCCAGAAGCTGGCAGCCGTGCCGACGCCCGAGCTCGATCCGCCCGTTGTGAGTGCGGGACGGCCGTCGAAACTCACCGGCCTCGGATCGCGGCGCGGATCGTACGGGTTGAATGCGAAGCCTCCGAGCGCGCTGTAATTGGCGGGCATCGGCGTCGGCTCGCCCGCGATCCAGTTGGCGAGCTCGGTCATCGCCGTCTTCGCGATGATGATCGCGCCGGCGTTCCGCAGCTGGATCGTCAGCGTGGCGTCGTACGGCGGGACGAAGCCGTCGAACGCCAGCGCGCCGCCGGTGGTCGGCATGTCGGTCGTCTGGATGTTGTCCTTCAACGCAATCGGAATCCCGTGCAGCGGACCACGGACGGTGCCCCGCGCGCGTTCGGCGTCGCGGGCGTCGGCGTCCGCGAGCGCGCGAGGATTCACGGCGAGCGCCGCGTGTAGCTTGTCTTCGTAGGTGGCCAGCCGCGCGAGCGAGAGCGTGACGAGCGTGCGCGACGTGACGCGGCCATCCCGGAGCGCCGCCTGCATCGACGGGATCGTGGCCTCGACGATCGAGAACGGGCGATCGTCCGGTGCGGCGGCAAGCAGCAGTGACGCCGCGGCGACCGCGGAGAGCCACGCCAGCGTTGCCGATCGTGTGACGGAGCCCATCGCTCGCTCAGTTGTTTGCTGACGGGGGCTGACGGCGTGCCGAGAGTCTCAAGAGCTGCCGCTCGTCGCCGTTCGGATCGTCGACCACCTTGCACTGGTCGTCGAGAACCATCGTCGCGCGTCTGGTCGTGTCGAAGGCGGGCCACTCCGGGAGCAGGCCTTTGACGTTCGGGTTGCCGGTGCGGGCGAAGTTGGTCCAGGCCGTGCTCATCCTGTCGGCGAGTGCGTACCGCGACTGCAGCGCGCCGGTCATCGCCGTGGCGAGGTCGACGTTCTCGAACACGAACGGGATGTCGAGTGTGTGGAAGGCCTTCAGCTTGCCGTCGCGCACGGGCGACTTCCACGTGAAGTAGTACATGTAGACCGGCGCCTGCTTCAGGTCGGCCTTCCGCTCGGCCACGGTGAGCACGCCCTGACGGAAGCTGCTGTCGGACGCGACGATCAGGTAGAGGTCGATGTTGCTGACGCCCGGCCGGCCTTTGCGGTAGGCGGTGATGAGCTTCTCGGCGTCGACGTCCTCCACACGCAGCGCCTGCTTCAACGCGCTGCGCAACGTGGCGTCGTCCATATCGTCGAGCGGCGTGCCGCGCGTGAACGTCACCTCGTGTTCGGTCGATCCGATGAGCAGCGGGATGTTTGCCGAGAGGGAAGTCGCCGCAGGATCGAACGGATCGGCGGGCATGATCCGGCCGTCGGTCACGGGGCCGAAGGGTATCGCGCCGCTTCCTGATCCACCGCGGCCTCGTCCACCGCGTGCGCCGTCGCCGCGTCCCGCGGGCGCCGGCCCGCTCATGGCTGACACAATCTGTTCAACCGGCAGCTTGGTCAGATCGTCGAGCTGATTCTTGTTCAGGCCCAGCCGCGTCAGCAGCAGCTCCGCGTTGTGCGTCGCCTCTGTGCGAGGCGCGCCGGCGACAAAGGATCCGCTTTGGGCGATCGCTTTGTGGAAGAGGCCCTTCGCCGTCGGCATGCCGAGGAGGGCGCACACTTTCCCCGCGCCGCCCGACTGGCCGAAGATGGTGACGTTGGCCGGATCGCCGCCGAACGCGGCGATGTTGTCGCGCACCCACTCGAGCGCGATCACGATGTCCTGAAGGCCCGCGTTCGCGCCGTGCGACCACTTCTCGCCACCGAGCTCGGCCAGATACAGAAAACCGAAGACGTTGAGGCGGTGGTTCAGCGTGACGACCACGACGTCGCGCCGGCGCGCGAGGTTGGCGCCGTCGTAGATCACGAAGCTGCCGGACGCCTGCGCGAACCCGCCGCCGTGGAGCCACACCATCACCGGACGCCGCCCGTTGCCGACGCCCGCGGTCCACACGTTCAAGCGCAGACAGTCCTCGCCCTGCGCCTCGCGGCGATCTTCGGCGGCGTCCTCAGGAATGAGCCCGGACGGACCTTGCGGGGAGCGAGGTCCGTACTGCACGGCGTCGCGGACGCCGGTCCACGGCTGCGGCCTGGCTGGCGGCATGAAGCGGCCTGCGCCCGTCGTCGACGCGCCGTACGCGATTCCGTAGAACGCGCTGATGCGATCGGCAACGACGCCGCGCACGCGACCTCCCGTCGTCTGCACGACGCTGGACGGCGACGAGCCGCGGATGTCCTGCCCGAACGCCCGCGCGAGCGCGCTCTCGACGAAGACCGCCGATGTCGTGATCGAGGCCGACCGCATGAAAGACCGTCGAGTGATGGACATAAGCAACTCGGGAGTGGGGCCCCGCGCAAGTTTGAAGAAAGATAGCGCCACCTCGAGCGATCCCCAAGCGGTTTTCCGCTTATGTGAGATGTCAGAGCGCTCGCCGCTGCTGCTATACTCCGCCCCGAAATGGTTCGTCCTTCGGGGGATCTGCGATGAACAGGGCCTCGCGCCGACTCATGCCTGCGGCTGTGCTTCTGCTGATCGCGGCAGCCGCTCCGGCCGCCGCCCAGGTCGACTTTTCGGGCGAATGGGCGCCCCGGTTTCACGAGGATCAGCCCGAGCGCGTGCCCGGGCCGGCGCTCGGCGACTACCTCGGCCTGCCCGTAAACGATGCCGCCCGGCTGCGCGCCGATACCTGGAAGGCGTCAATCCAGACGCTGCCCGAATGGCAATGCCGTCCGCATTCAGCCGACTACATCTGGCGCGGTCCGTCGCCGCTGACGATCCGCAAGGAAGAGGATCCGCTCACGCGCGAGATCGTCGCCTTTCATGCCGAGTGGCTCCGGTCGATCGACAACCCGGTCTATCTGGACGGCCGTCCGCACCCGCCAGACGATGCGCTGCATTCGTGGGGCGGCTTCGCGACAGGCAAGTGGGAAGGCGACATGCTGACCGTGACGGTCACGCACCT
>Ga0066903_100000338_pt1 | contig 28135 bp, 16 predicted proteins | sample PanSoiMetaGPlot1_FD_67491 | JGI IMG/M metagenome (GOLD analysis project Ga0066903, IMG submission 67491) | Tropical forest soil microbial communities from Panama analyzed to predict greenhouse gas emissions - Panama Soil - Plot 1 (version 2) | ecosystem: Environmental > Terrestrial > Soil >... | reverse complement strand
CGTCAAGATCGAGCTGAACCTGATCGGTCTGTAAGCCCTCGAACACGACAGGGTATTCGACTTGCATTCTGGGCCGCTGCCATGGAGGCGGCCAATGCCCATCTCTCGGCGTGCGTTTCTACAGACGTCGGTCGCAGGCGGCGCGGCGCTCACGGTCTTCGGATTCGACATCCAGCCGGTGCGTGCGCAGGCCAAGACCCTCAAGATCTCACACACGAGTGAGACGCGAAGCACCTGTCCGTATTGCTCAGTCAGTTGCGGCGTCATCATTCACACGCTCGGCGATCGCGCGAAGAACGCCGTCGCGCAGGTCGTGCACGTGGAGGGCGATCCCGATCACCCGATCAATCGCGGCACCCTGTGCCCGAAGGGCGCGTCGCTCCAGCAGGACATCCTGAACGACAGACGGCTGTTGAAACCTCAGGTCCGCCGGCCGGGATCCGACCGCTGGGAAGACATCGACTGGGACAAAGCCGTCGACGAGATCGCGCACAAGATCAAAGCGACGCGCGACGCAACCTTCATCGCAAAGGACGACAAGGGCCGCACGGTGAATCGCTGCGAGAGCATCGCCTGGGCCGGCGGCTGCACCGACACGAACGAACTGAACTACCTCGTCGTCAAGACGATGCGCAGTATGGGGGTGGTGAGCCTGGAGAACCAGGCCCGGGTTTGACACGGGCCAACGGTCTCCAGTTTGGGGCCCACGTTCGGACGCGGCGCAATGACCAACGGCTGGATCGACATCAAGAACACGGACTTGATGTTGATCATGGGGGGCAACCCGGCCGAGAACCACCCGTGCGGCTTCAAGTGGCCGATCGAGGCCAAGCTGCACCGCAACGCGAAGATGATCGTCGTCGATCCGCGGTTGACGCGAACGGCGGCGAACGCCGACCTGTTCCTGCAGATTCGCGCCGGATCCGACATCGCGTTTCTGGGCGGCCTGATCTCCTACGCCATTCAGAACAACCGCATCGCCCGTGACTACCTCCTGAACTACACGAACGCGGCGTTCATCGTCAAAGACGGATTCACGCTGCCGGTGGACGGGCTGTTCTCCGGGTTCGACGAGTCGACGCGTCAGTACGACAAGTCGACGTGGAACTACGAGCCGGCGGGCGGCGGCAACGGCGGCGGGGGCGCGAGTGCGCCGCCGTCGCTGCCCCCGGCCGTCGCCAGCGACATGACCCTGCAGAATCCGCGCTGCGTGTTCCAGCTGCTGAAGCAGCAGTACTCACGCTACACGCCCGAGATGGTGGAGCGGATTACCGGCATTCCGAAGGATCAGTTCCTCAAGGTGGCCGACCTGTTCACGTCGATCCGGAAAGACGGCGACATGAAGAAGGTCGCGACGATCATCTACGCCGTCGGGTGGACGCAGCACACGTCGGGCACGCAGATGATCCGCACCGCGGCGATGCTCCAGCTGCTGCTGGGCAACGTCGGCCGAGCCGGCGGCGGCGTCAACGCGCTCCGCGGCCACTCGAACATCCAGGGGGCCACCGACATGGCCGGCGTGTTCGACATCCTGCCCGGTTATCTGAAGATGCCGTCGCCGGACGACGCCGATCTCGCGACCTACCTGAAGCGGACGACGCCCACGGCGTCGACGCCGGACGGCTGGGAGTCCTACAACTACTGGTCGAACACGCCGAAGTTCATGGTGTCGTTCCTGAAAGCGCTCTACGGCGACGCCGCAAAGAAGGAAAACGACTGGGCGTTCCACTACCTGCCGAAGATCGATCGCAAGTACTCGTGGGTCGAGATCTGGGACGCGATGTTCAACGGGCACGTCAAGGGGATGCTCGCGTTCGGCATGAACGGCGTCCAGATCGGACCGAACTCGAGGAAGAACATCGAGGCGCTCAAGAAGGCGGAATGGCTCGTGGTCGGCGAGATCTACCCGGACGAGACCAGCGAGTTCTGGCGCGCGCCGGGCACGACACCAGACGAGATGAAAGGCATCCAGACGACGGTGTACCGGCTGCCGTGCGCGGGCTTTGCCGAGAAGGACGGCACGTTCGTGAACTCCGCGCGCTGGCTGCAGTGGAAGAACATCGCCGTCACGCCGCCGGGTGACGCGAAGCTCGATCAGGAAATCCTCGCGCGACTCTTCCTGAAGGTGCGAGAGCTGTACCAGAAGGAAGGCGGCGCGTTCCCGGATCCGATCCTCAACCTCACGTGGAACTACACCGATCCGCTGCATCGATCGTTCGTCGAGCTGGCGAAGGAAATCAACGGACGCGCGCTGGCCGACATCGCCGATCAGGCGACGGGGCAGACCATCAAGGCCGGACAGCAGCTTCCGGGTTTCAGCGTGCTGAAAGACGACGGCACGACGCTCTGTGGCAACTGGCTCTACAGCGGATCGTGGACGGAGGCCGGCGCGCTCTCGCAGCGGCGCGGCACCGAGGATCCGTCGGGTCTCGGGATCTACCCGAACTGGGGCTGGTCGTGGCCCGCGAACCGCCGCGTCATGTACAACCGCGCGTCCTGCGATCTCAACGGCCAGCCGTGGGATTCGGAGCGCCGGCAGGTGTGGTGGAACGAATCGGCCAAGCGGTGGATGGGCCATGACATCCCCGACTTCAAGGTCGATTCACCGCCGCAGGATCATATGGGTCCATTCATCATGAACCCGGAAGGAATCGGGCGATTGTTCGGCCCACTCGCAGCGTTCCAGGACGGCCCCTTCCCAGAGCACTACGAGCCGATCGAGAGCCCGATCGCAAACCCGCTGCATCCAGCGCAGTCCAACAACCCCGTCGTCGGCCGGTTCAAGACGCCGCTGGACAAGTTCGGCACCCCGGCCGACGGCTACAACATCATCTGCACGACATACCGTCTGACGGAGCATTACCACTACTGGACGAAGAACAACCCGATGAACGTCCAGCTCGTGCCCGAGCCGTTCGTGGAGATTCCGGCGGAGCTCGCCGACGAGATGGGGATCCGCGGCGGTGAACGGATGAAGGTGTCGAGCGCGCGCGGGACCCATATCGCAAGGGCGATGGTGACCCGCCGCATCAAGCCGATGCAGATCGACGGCAAGAAGACCTATCAGATCGGCATTCCGATCCACTGGGGCTATCGGGGCATTGCCGAGGACGCCGGCCGGACGGCGCTGACGTCGGCGAACCTGCTGTCGCCGACCGTGATCGATCCCAACGCCTACACGCCCGAGTTCAAGGGCTTCCTCGTGAAGCTCGAAAAGGCTTAGCCATGCCGACCGGAACGCTTCAGATCAAACAGATCTCGGGCCACGCCGGCGGCGTGCCGGGCGCCGGCGCGCAGCGGCAGGAGGACGTCTGCAAGTACATCGACGTCACGACCTGCATCGGGTGCAAGGCGTGCGAAGTCGCCTGCGTCGAGTGGAACGACATGCCGTTCCAGCAGACGACGTTCGACAACACGTATCAGACGATGCCGGCGACGGCGTGGAACTACTGGAACCTGATCAAGTTCCACGAACACCAGCGGGAGGACGGCACGCTGCAGTGGCTGATGCGCAAGGACCAGTGCATGCACTGCGCAGATCCGGGCTGCCTTCGGGCGTGTCCGGCCGACGGCGCCATCGTCCAGTACACGAACGGCATCGTCGACTTTCAGCAGGAGAACTGCATCGGCTGCGAGTACTGCATCTCGGGCTGCCCGTTCGACATCCCGAAGTTCAACTCGCTCACGAAAAAGGTCTACAAGTGCACGCTGTGCTCGGACCGGGTCGGCCAGGGGCTGGAGCCGGCGTGTATCAAGGCGTGCCCGACCGGGTGCCTGAAGTTCGGCACGAAGGCGGACATGACGGCGCTCGCGGAGTCGCGCGCGCGGCAGCTTCGCGAGCAGTCGGGATTCGCGACCGCGGGCGTCTACGATCCGCCGGGCGTCAGCGGCACGCACGTCATCTACGTCCTGCACGACATCACGAAGCCGGAGCTGTACGGCGGCCTGCCGGCGAATCCCACCATTCCGCCGACCTTCACGGTGTGGAGGCGGTTCGCGAAGCCGATCGGGCTGCTGCTGGCGCTGTGCGCCGCGCCGGTCGCGTTCTTCCACTACGTCACCGAAGGGCCCAAGGAATCGCAGCCGCCTCCGCGGCCGTCGAAAGAGGTGCGTCGATGAGTACCGCGGTAGAACGGTTCGACGAACGGGCGCGCGCGGGATTCGGCGCGCACGCGCGGACGGTCGTCCACGACAACGAGCTGCTGCGCCACCCCGTGTACACGCGCGTGCTGCACTGGAGCGTCGCGGTCTTCTTCATCCTGTCGCTGCTGTCCGGCTTTGCGATCTACACGCCCTGGCTGTACCGGACGCTGACGCCGCTCTTCGGCGGCGGCCCGATGACGCGGATGCTGCACCCGTGGTTCGGCGTCGGCTTCGTCGTCTGCTTCGCCTTCCAGATGATGAACTGGTGGGCCCCGATGACGTGGACGAGCGACGACAGGCGATGGCTGCGCCGGATCCGCGACTACGTCAGCAACGCCGAGACGCGCGAACCGGACTACGTCGGCTTCTTCAACGGCGGCCAGAAACTGTACTTCTGGGCGATCGCCGTCTGCGCCGTCGTGTTCCTGATCACGGGCGTCCCGATGTGGTTCCCGAAGACGTTCGGCAGGACGCTGGCCTCGATCGGGTACGTCCTGCACGGCCTCGCCGCCCTCGTGATGCTGGTCGGCTTCATCATCCACATCTACGAGAGCACCGCGGCGATCCCGGGGACGTTCAGCGGCATGACGCGCGGGGTGGTCGAGAAGCGCTGGGCGTGGACGCACCATCCGGGTTGGTACAGCCGCGAGACCGGCCGCGACGCCCAGGCGGACTACGACGCCGCGGTGCAGGCGCGGGCCAACGACCGGCGCAAGGCGAGTTGACGGTCCGGCCGAATCCAGACGTCCGGCGTCTTAGTCGGCATGACGCGACGTTGGTGGGGCGGCCCCGGCATCTCGGTCGTTCTTCACGCGGCGCTGATGACGATTCTGATCTGGGCCGCGGCGCGCCCATCGCGACTCGATGCGACGCCCGCGATTGCCTCGACCCGCACGAAGTTCGTCTACACCGTCGGCCCGCGGCTCGAAGCCGGACCGGGAGTCAGTCGCAAGGGCGCCGGCAATCCCTTGGCGACGACACCGCGCATGGTTCGGGCGCCCGAGACGCAGCTTCTCAACGTGACCGCGCCGTCGGCGATCACCAGCGTCGAACCGACGCCGGTTGCGGCAGTGCCGGCGATCGTGACGCAGGACATCGACATCGTGCCTGGCGCGCCGATGCCGGCGGACGGCACGACTGCGGGCAAGGGTTCCGGAACGGGCGGCGGAGGCGGCCACGGAACGGGCTACGGGCCGGGCGATGGATCCGGCGAGGGCGGCGACGTGTACGAGCCGGGCGTCGGCGGCGTCACGGCGCCCGCGCTCAGCCGCGAGGTGAGGCCCAACTACACCGTCGACGCCATGCGCGCCAAGATCCAGGGCGTCGTCCTCATGGCGGTCGTCGTGCTCGCCGACGGCAGCGTCGATCCCGCGCGCATCCGCATCACGCACTCGCTCGATCGCGGGCTCGACGAGCAGGCCGTGATTGCCGTGCGGCAGTGGCGGTTCCGTCCGAGCCTGCGTCTGGGTCAGCCCGTCGCGTCGCGCGTGATCGTCGAGATCGGCTTCACGCTCCGTTAGCGGCTTCTTTCTCGTTCCGCCTAAACGCGGAAGCTACACCGATCCGGAAAGCGGTATGCTGACCGCCTCCCATGCCGCTCTTCACCGTTCCCGATCGCGTGCGGAATGCACTGCCTGCCGGCGCACGTGACTTCGATTTCCTTCAGGGTGACTGGATCATCTGCCATCGCCGGCTCAAACACCGGCTGGTGGGGTCGACCGAGTGGGAGGAATTCGAAACGCCGGCCGTGATGGCCGCTATCCTTGGCGGGCTCGGCAACATCGATCAGTGCCGCGTCTCAGGAGCGTCTTTTTTCGAGGGCGTCTCGCTGCGTTTGTTCGATCTCGCGGACGGCCTGTGGCGCATCTACTGGATCGACACGAACGGGGCCAGGCTCTTTCCGCCGGTCGTCGGCTCGTTCGACGGTCCTGACGGAACCTTTCGCGGCGAAGACACGCAGGACGGACACCCGGTTCTGGTGACGTTCCGATGGGATCGCCGCGATCCGAACCGGCCGAACTGGAGTCAGGCGTTCTCCGCCGACGGCGGCGCGTCGTGGGAGATCAACTGGTACATGTCGTTTCGACGTCCGGACACCGCCTGAACGAACGCGCCGGAGCTGTTCATCGGGGAGCGGACCGTCGTTCCCCCGGCGCCCCGGCGCCGGCCGCGGCGGCGCGCATCCCGTCTCCATAAGTCCCGCCGGGATCGCCGAGCTGCACGACGACCGTGTGCGGCTTGCCGTCATCGGCGATCGGGATCGCGGCGGGATCGACGGGCGCACCGTCGAGCTCGGCCGAGCGAACGGCGCAGCCCCGGTGATCCGGATTGACGACCGAGATGTCGTACCGGGTGTTGCCGACCGTCCAGCGAATCGAAAACGCCGGCCACATGGCCGGTATGCAGGGATGGACGCTGAACGTCGCGCCGGTGCGGCGCAGGCCGAGCAGATCCTCGATCGCCGCCCGGTACATCCATCCGGCCGATCCCGTGTACCACGTCCAGCCGCCGCGGCCGAGATGCATCGGATGCGCGTACACGTCCGCGGCGACGACGTACGGCTCGGCGCGGTACTGCTCGAGATCCTCGCGGCTTCGCATGTGATTGATCGGGTTCACCATGTGGAACAGTTCCATCGCTTCGTCGCCGAGCGACAGCCGGGCGAGGGCGATCACGGTCCACAGCGCGGCGTGGGTGTACTGCCCGCCGTTCTCGCGCACGCCGGGCAGATAGCCCTTGATGTAGCCGGGATCGTGCGGCGTGCGATCGAAGGGCGGCGTCAGCAGCAGCACGATCTGCGCGTCGCGGCGGACGAGATGCGCGCGGACCGCTTCCATCGCGCGCGCGGCGCGCCTGCGGTCGGCGTCGTGACAGAAGACCGCCCACGACTGCGTGAGCGAGTCGATCCGGCATTCCTCGTTCTGCGCCGACCCGAGCGGCGTGCCGTCGTCGAAGTAGGCGCGCCGGTACCAGTTGCCGTCCCAGGCGAGCTCCAGCATGCCTGCGAGCCCGCCGGCTTCGCTCCGGTAGTGTTGCGCCCGCTGGACGTCGCCTCGCGTCTCGCAGATGGCGGCGTACTGTTTCAGCACGATGCTCAGGAACCAGCCGAGCCACACGCTCTCGCCGCGTCCGAGATGGCCGACGCGGTTCATGCCGTCGTTCCAGTCGCCGCTGCCGATGAGCGGCAGGCCGTGCGCGCCGTGTTTCAGCGACCGATCGATCGCGCGGATCGCATGTTCGTACAATGAAGCCGTCTCGTAGGAGACCGAAGGCAGCCCGTAGGCGTCCTGCTGATCCTCGGCCAGCGGCGGCGCCTCGAGGAACGGCACGACCTCGTCGAGCAGCGATCGATCGCCCGTTCGCTCGACGTAGATCGCGGCCGCGTACGGCAGCCACAACCGATCGTCGGAGCATCGCGTGCGCGTGCCGCGGCCCGCCGGCGGGTGCCACCAGTGCTGCACGTCGCCTTCGACGAACTGGCGCGACGCGGCGAGCACGATATGGGCGCGGCAGAGATCCGGCCGCGTGTAGAGCAGGGACAGCACGTCCTGCAGCTGATCGCGGAACCCGAACGCGCCGCCCGGCTGGTACGGTCCGCTGCGCGCCCAGATCCGGCAACTGAGCGCCTGGTACACGAGCCAGCGATTCACGAGCAGATCGAACGAATCGTCCGGCGTGCGTACCTCGATGGCGCCGAGCGTGTCGTCCCAGAATCCGGCCGCGCGCGCGATCGCCTCGTCGGCGGCCGCGAGGGTCCCGTAGCGCGCGGCGAGATCGGCGGTCTGCGCGGCGGCGGCTCCCTGACCGAGCACGAACGCGACGCGGCGCGATTGTCCCGGCGGGATTTCGATCGCGATCTGCAGCGCGGCGCACGGGTCGAGGCCGGCGCCCACGCGTCCGCCGAGCTCCTCGTGGAACAACGCCGCCGGTGCCTGCAGCGTGCGGTTGCGGCCGATGAAATCGGCGCGATCGCAGGTGCGGGATCGCGGCGATTCCGTCGCGCGCCAGAAGGCGACGCGATCCTTGAACTCGGTGTTGTAGGCGTTTCTCGCCAGGATCGCCCCGGTGGCGTCGTGGAACTCCGTCACGACGAACCGCCGGTCGCCCGGCGGCGGTGGACCGAGTGTCCATTCGACGTAACCGAAGACGCTCAGCCGCCGGGGCACGCTCGACGTGTTGGTCAGCGTCAGCCGCGAGATCTTGACGGGATCGTCGGGCGAGACGGCGACCGTCAGCTCCTGCTCCAGGCCGTCCGTGTTGGTCTGGAATCGGGTGACGCCCGCGGCATGCCGTATCACCCAGCGGCCGGAATCAGGATGTCGCGGCAGCGGACCCGGCGTCGCGCCCCACACGGCGCCGTGGTCTTCGTCGCGGATGAAGATCGCTTCGCCGGTCGGATCGGTGAGCGGATCGTTGGCGAACGGCGTCAGCCGGTTCTCCCGGCTGTTGCCCGCCCAGGTGAACGACGCGCCCGACGCGCTGAGAATGGTGCCGAACTCCGGGTTCGCGAGCACGTTCGACCACGGCAGCGGCGTTTCGCCGTCGCCGTCGAGGACGATCACGTACTCGCGCCCATCGGGCGTGAACCCGCCGATGCCGTTCTCCATGGCCCGCGGCTCGAGCGTCGCGGGCGCGCCCGCCGCCGGCGGCCGCAACCGCCTCGAGCCGGGAACGATCTGCGCCGGCGGCAGCCATGGCGCCTTCCGATTGAGCTGCGGCGCCAGCGCGCCGAGGTCGCCGCGCAGGACGATGCGTGCGACGGCCGACAGGAGGTTGCGGTCTGCGTCCGGCATGCCGTCGGAGCGGAGGAGAAACATGCCGCCGGGTTTGTTCAGCCAGCCGCTCCAGCGCGGCTCGCGGACGAGATTCGTGAGGAGCGCCTGCACCTCGTCGAGATAGTCGGACGGATGATCGTTGACGATCACGAGATCGGCGCGGAGATCCTTGACCCGCCAGTTCTCCTGCGCGTGCAACAGCTGCTGCACGAGACCGATCTCGCTGGCGTCGGCGACGTGCACCAGCGCGATCGGGAGGTCGCCGGAGATGCCGCGCCCCCACAGGTTGGACTGCCCGAAGACGTTGCGCGCCAGATCGTCGGGACTCGTCCCGCTCGCGTCGGAGCCGAAGACGCGCGAGGCCAGCCGATCCGACAGCATCGCCTGGTCGTCGGTCAGGCCGAGATGCTGCAGCGTGATGTGCGCGTGCGTCGACGCCATGGAGAACGCGCGCGCGGCGGCGCCGGCATCGCGGTATTTCCGCACCAGCGCCAGCGCGGTCGTGCGATCGGCCGCGACGCCGGTCGCCACGGTGACGCGCACGAACGCGCCGGGCGACAGCCGCACGCGCTCCCGCAGCGCGGCGACGGGATCGAGCACGGCGCCCGTCGTTCCCGACAGCGCGCGCCCTTCCATCGCGATCGGGTTGGCCGTCGATCGGCCGCGCCCCAGGAATCGCGCACGATCGGTTTCCCACTCGACCGCGCCGCCCAGCCGTCCGTCCACGGCGAGGACGTGGAACGCCCACGCGCTGGCGTCCTCGGCCGATCGCGGACGCCTGCTGAACAGCAGCCCCGCGCTTGGCGCGTCGTACTCGGTCTCGATGAAGAGCTTGCCGAACGCGGGATGAGCCACGTCGTCTCCGGGACGCGCGAGCACGATCTCGGCGTAGCTCGTGACCTCGATCTCGCGCGGACGGTCGCCCCGGTTCGTGATCGACAGCCGCCGGACCTCCACGTCGTCTTCCGGCGACACCACGACCTGGAGGACGGTCTCGAAGTCGCCGTCGCGGCGCCGGTACGTGCTCTTCTCGAGATCGAAGGTCGTCTCGAAGACGTCCGGCTCACGGCAGATGGGCAGATAGGTAGGCGACCAGACGTCGCCCGACCACGGATCCCTCAGATAGATGAAGTGCGCGCCGGCGTCGGAGGTGCGGTCCTCGCGCCGCCGCGTCACCGACAGGCCGCGCCACATGCTCCAGCCGCCGCCCGCGTGCGTGAGCGCCGCCGTGTAGCGGCCGTTGGACAGGAACTGCGTGTGGGGACTCGCCGTGTGCGGCGTGCCGAACCGCCGCGCGACGGCGGCGCCGATCGACGGCACGGCGCGAGTGCCCTCCACAGGACGCGCCTCGGCGAGAATCGCCTCGCGCGGCACGCGCTCCTGAAGGAGCAGCGCCGTCGCCTCGACGCGCGGGTCGGCGTGGAACCGCGACACGAAGATGTCGTCCTGCAGTACGTTGGCGAGCGCGACGAGCGACATGCCCTGGTGATGCGCGAAGAACGCGCGCACGACTTCCGCTTCGCCGGCGCGGGACGGCGCCGCGTCGTCTGCCGGTCTGCGCGGACGGTAGTCGATGGATTCGTAGAACCCGAATCGCCCGTCGAGCCCGTGGCGCGTCAACCGCGTCAGGTTTCCGGCCGCGGCTGCCGGATCGACGAGCGCGGCGAGCGCCGTGGAGTACGGCGACACCACGAGTTCGTCGGCGAGTCCGCGCTTCAACCCAAGACCGGGCACGCCGAACGCCTTGTACTGATAGTGGCCGGCACGATCGGTGAAGGAGTAGGCCGACTCGGAGATGCCCCAGGGTACCCGCCGCTCCCTGCCGTACTCGATCTGCCGGCGTACGCAGGCGCGGCAGCTCTGGTCGAGCAGCGTGCCGGGATACGCGCGCAGGAGCAGCTGCGGCATCAGGTACTCGAACATGGTGCCGCCCCACGACATGAGCGTGGCGCGGCCGTCGATGTTACTCACCAGACGTCCGAGGTGGAACCAGTGATGTTGCGGCACGTCGCCCTTGGCGATCGCGACGAAACTGGCGAGACGCGCTTCGGATGCCAGCAGATCGTAGAAGGCGCCGTCGAGCCGGCCCGGACCTTCGCTGTCGGCAAGCCGATAGCCGATCGAGAAGATGCGCCGCCGGCGATCGTAGAGGAAGTCGAACCGCATGCCCGCCGCGAGCGCCGCCGCGCGTTGCGCCAGGCGCTCGAGCGCGGTGTTGTGCGCCGGTGCTGTCTCCACGTCCAGCGCCGTCACGGCGTTCACCAGAGCCTCGCCCCAGAAGGCGATATCGTTCGCGCGTTCCGACAACGTGCGGCTCGCCGCGATCGGCGCGATGGCCTGTCCAAGTTCGCTTGCGGCCGCGGCGAGCGCCGCCGACTCTCCGCCGTCCAGCGTCCGGCGGGCCTCCGCGACGATCTCCCGGGCCAGGCGATGAACGTGGACGGCCGCTTCGCGCGCGGCGTCCTCAGCCGCGACGGGCGACGAAGCGATCGCGAGGAGATCGGCGGTGTCGATCATCCCTTCGAGACGCGCGGCCCGCGTCTGCGGCGTCTCGACCAGTGCCGCCAGGCCTTGCGCAAGGGCAATCAGCGACGCGGCGAGATTGCCGCTGTCGACCGTCGAGACGTAGCGCGGGTGGAGCGGGGCCAGTGTCCCCGTGTCGTACCAGTTGAGGAAGTGGCCTTCGTGCCGCTCGAGGCCGACCAGCGTCGTCAGCGTGCCGTCGAGACGCTCGACGAGCGCCGCGGTCGTGAGGTAGCCGAGATCGTGCGCCGCCAGCGTCGACAACAGCGTCATGCCGATGTTGGTCGGCGACGTGCGCCTCGCGAGGATCGGCTCGATGCCTTCCTGATAGTTGTCGGGAGGCAGCCACGCGTCCGCGTCCGTGACGAACGTCTCGTAATACCGCCAGGTCTTGCGCGCCGTCCGGCGCAGCAGCAGCCGCTCGCGATCGCCGAGCGGACGTTCCCGCGGGCCGACCGGTTTGCTCAGCCAGTAGGCGACCACAGGCGCGCTGATCCAGAGCAGGACGAACGGCAGCGCCGACGGCAGCGCCTGCGGATGCGTCGTCGAGACGAGGAGCGCCGCCGCCAGCGCGATGATCGGGCTCGACACCATGTCGGCGACGAACCGGCGTACCGCGCGAGGGCCGACGATGCCGGCCGCGCGCGCCGCGGCAGTCGCCGCCGTTTCCCACTCGAGCAGCCGCCGCTTGGTGATCGTCAGCCGCACGAGCGTCAGCACGATCGCGTGGGCCGTGTCCCACGCGTGGTACGCGAGGAACGTGACGCCGAGGCCGACCTGCGCGAGCGCGATCGCGGTGTCGGCGCGCAGGTTGCGCCAGAACACCTGGAAGGACTGCGCGCGGCGAGGCCCGACGATCATCTGCGCGGCCAGCGGCAGGAGCCGTGACGCCATGACGACGAGCACGGTCGCGGTCCAGAACCAGTACGCGCCCGGCAGGACGATCCAGCCGGCGACGAGCAGCGCGAGCAGCGACGGAGCGACGAGGCTGCGGCGCAGGTTGTCGAGGATCTTCCAGCGCGAGATCAGCGGAAACCGGTTGCGCTTGATGCCCCGCCGGGACGGCACGAACGGAAACAGCCACAGCAGGATCTGCCAGTCGCCGCGGATCCACCGGTGCTGCCGCCGCGCGTGGGCGAGCACGCTCGACGGATACTCGTCGACCAGCTCGACGTCCGAGACGAGCGCGACGCGCGCGTGCAGGCCCTCGAACAGGTCGTGCGACAGCAGAGCGTTCTCCGGCACCGAGTCTTCGAGCGCGGCCGTAAAGGCGTCGACGTCGTAGAGACCCTTGCCCGTGAAGATGCCTTCGCCGAACACGTCCTGGTAGGTGTCGGAGACCGCGGTCGTGTACGGATCCACTCCCGTGTGGCCCGAATAGAGCCGCGCGAACAGCGAGCCGGCGGCGCTGGTGAAGGTGACGCTGACCCGCGGCTGCAGGATGCCGTATCCCTGAGTGACGCGGCCGACGAGCGGGTCGTACGACGGGCGGTTCAGTGGATGGCTGATGATGCCGATGAGCGTCCGGGCCGCGTCCCGCGGCAGGCGCGTGTCGCTATCGAGCGTGATGCAGTAGCGGACCTGCGGCAGGATTGCGGGGTCGCCGACGGCCGGTATGAAACTGGTGTCGGTGGCGCCGCGCAGGAGCCGGTTGAACTCCTCGATCTTGCCGCGCTTGCGCTCCCACCCCATCCAGAGGCCTTCGCGCTCGTTCCATTGACGCTGCCGATGGAACAGGAAGAAGCGGTCCGGACCGCCGTCGCCGTGTTTGGCGTTGAGCGCGGCGATGCCGTCGGTCGCCGCGGCAAGAATCTCCGCGTCGCGAGGCAGCGCCTGCTGCTCCGCGTCCTTGAAGTCGCTGAGGATGGCGAAGTGGATGTGCGGATCGAGGTTCCCGAGCGCCTGGACCTCGACGTGAGCGACCAGATCGCGCGCGCGCTCGACGCTGTCCAGAATCGTCGGGATGATGACCATCGTGCGCGCCGATTCGGGGATGCGGACCAGATCGAAGCGGGCGAGCCGCCGCGGCGGGATGAAGCGCGCGATGAGGCGCTGCAGCACCTGGATCGTCAGCTCGCTCATCGGCACGGCCGTCAGCAGGGCGACGAGGGCCAGCGTCGGCCACGCGACGGTGTAGGCGCGCGCATAAGCGACCGCGATCGCGACGAGCGCCGCGGTACCGAATGCGATCGTGCCGAGATAGCCCGGAGTGGCGTACCGGAAGAACGCGCGGCGCAGGAGGGCCGTGTAGGTCGGCGTCCAGCCGATGCCGCGTTCGAACTGCTGCCGCCCCTCGCCGATCAGGTAGTAGCCGATGTGCGCGCCTCGGGCATCGGGCGTGCGCTCCGCGACCTGCCGGGCGCGTTCGACGCTCTTCAGCGCCACGCGCACCTGGCCCTCGCCGGTCGGCTCCGCCAACTCCTCGATCGCATGCCGGTAGCGATCGCGGCTGGCGAAATCCATCCGTCCGTACACCGCCACTGGGTCGCGCTGAAGAACCTGCTCGACGATGCTGACGCGCTCGAAGAACTCGCTCCAGTCGAACGTCGAGACCAGCCGCAGGCTGCCAATCAGGTTGGCCATCGACACCTGCTCGCCCGCCTGATGCCGCGCTTCGGACCGGATCGCGTCCTCGACAGTGTGGCCGCAGGACGACAACGCCGCGTCGAGCTCCTGCCGCAGCGGCGCGGCCGTCTCGCGTTCGCGGGACCGTTGCAGCAGGCGGATCACGAACGCCGGGTGGACCTCGGACGGCCAGCGGTTGCGCGCGGACGCGGGCACATCGAGCGCGTCGACCAGACGATCGGCCGCGAGACGATGCGCGCGGCTCGTCGCAAGCGTGTCGGCTCGCGTGCGCAGGTGCTCGACGAGCGCGAGCTTGAGCGCCGACGGGAAGGCCCACAGCTCGCCCATCGTCAACGGCGTGATCGACTGGAAGGCGGTGACGAAGCGCTGCAGCCGCTGCGCGTCGAGGCGGCCGGCGCTGGTGCGGATCAGCTCGAGCGCGATCGCGCAGATCCGCGGCATCCCGGCGAATTCGTCCGCGGCGATCCGCGGCAGCCGGCGGAAGAACGCCGCCGGCAGATCGTGCTGGATGTCGCGCAGCGCGGCGACGATGACGTGGAAGTTGTCGAGCAGCCACTCGGCCGCGGGCGACGACGGTTCTCCGCGCTTGGCGTCGTCGGCGAGCGCCGTGTACACCTGTCGAAGGACAGCCGCGTGCTGCCGGAGGCGCGTGAGATGGACGCGGCTTCCGCCGCGCGGGCGCCACGAAACGGTGAACAGCGCCGCCAGCCGGCGCGCATGGTCCTCGAGTCGCTCGAGACCGAGGAGTTCGACCGGTCCTGGCGACCACGATGTGCCGCCAGGACCCGTGTCTCGCTGATCCCGGTTCGCGCCGAGATCGAGACGTCGCTCGGCGTTCATGACGCCATCGTACTCTGACGTGCGAGTCAGCTCACCGCACGATCTGCAGCTCAGCTGGGTTCGCGCGGCTCATCGTGACGACGCCGATCGCCGGACAGACGCGTTACTTCGGCAGCATGTTGCAGGGGACCGCGTTGAGCCCGCCGTTGGCCATCTGCATGCCCACGACGATCGGCTGATCGGAGATCACTTCCACCGTCGCCATCATCGTGTTGTCGGTCGCGCGTGTTCCGCCGCCCTCGAGGAACGGCAGGATCAGCGTGTTCTTCGACGCGACCGTAACCGTGTTGTTGCCGGTTTCACCCGGATACGTCGCGACAGGATTGCTGACGGGAATGACGCCGCCGGACACGTTGGCGCCGTTCTTCGCGAGGAAGTGCGTGGCCAGCGTCGCGGTCGTGCTGCTGCCGTTGAAGATGCTGACTTCCGCCTGCCCGTTGTTGCCGAAATCCAGGTTGCCCGGCGTGCAGACCCAGACGAACGGCGGCCCGCCGGCTGAGCTCCCGTCCTGTCCGGCAGGTCCCGTCGGTCCTGTCGGTCCGGTCGGGCCCGTTGGTCCGGTTGGTCCCGTCGGTCCAGCCGGTCCCGCCGGCCCCGCGGCATTCCAGCTCACGCGCGTCTCGTTGTTGTGACACGCCGTGCTCGGATCGACCAGGCGCATGTTCCCGTTGCCGGGATTGACGCACGCTTCGAGCACAGCAGGCGGCGGCGCGCTCGCGCTCACGCGCGCGAGCACGCCCAACGCGACCATGACGACCAGGCCCGTGATTACAAGACTGGTACGGCGGACAGCGACACTCATACAGTTACTCCTTGCGAGTAGGAATGCAGATGGAACGGGCGAGTGTAAGGCTGAGGTCGCGCCGGGATCCAGAGGAAACCGCTTCCCCGGGGAGAAAAAGCGATCTACGATCGAGCTTCACCCTGCGCATTTCGCGGAACCCAAGGGATCGAGTCTGAACAAACCCTCCACTCGCCGCGAGCGCCGTGCATGCGATCGTCCGGTTGTCGGTGACTGCAAGCCGTGTCCGCGGTGTGCCACCGGGATGCTGGAGTTCACCGAGCGCTATCGCAGCTCGACATCACCCTCGTCTGTGACCGCGACGATGCCGGGGTGGATCTGCGATCAGTGTCCGCACGTCGTGTTCGTCCGCGCGGAGCATCAGCCGGCGGCCGTGCGCCAGCTCGCGAGGGAGATTCGCGCGCAGGCGAGCCGCAAGCTGATGAGGGCGCGCTTCGCACGCGGCCGAGCCGAACGCACACTACTGAAGAGTCTCGCTCGAAAACGCCGTCGCTGAGCCTGACGCCGCGCGTTCGACGCGCTATAGTGAGGCCGTGGGTTCGCACGACGCGACTGGCCGGCCGCCAATCGCCCTCGCGACTGAGGCGCGCGTCAAGACCCATCTCGAAGACCTGCAGGCAGAGATGGAGGCGGGTTCGCGGCAACTGGACGCGATCGCCGAGCGCGCGTCCGAGATGCGCGAAGCCGTCCTGAACCATCATCTCGATCAGGCGGCGCTGGCCGGCGCCCTGATCGCGCGCGTCCGCGATCTCCAGGACAGTGTTCAGGAGCAGCGCGAGCGGCTGCGCGAACTGCGGCGGGCGATCCGCGCCCAGACGCAGACAGCCATCCAGCGCCGACAGCGATAGTCCGGGTTCCCGGCGCGGACCGGCGAAAGACTTCGTCGCGTGCCTCCTATCGAGGTGGAGGACTTTCGTCATGACGCTGACCTACCGGAACCTTCTGCGCGCACTGGCGGTATCCGTGATGCCGCTCGCGTTGGCGTGCGGCGCAGCGGCACCGTCTGCTCCGTCCCCGTCCCCGATGCCCGTCGACGCGCCGATCGCCAACGTCTACATCCTGCCGGGCGCCGAGCATCTCGGGCCCAACGCGTTTGGCGACGAAGCGATCGTCATCTATCGAGGCGAGCAGATGCGGCTGCGGAACATCGACGGCGTCGACCACAATGTCGTGCCCGATACGCGGTCCGTGCCGGAGTTCATGGCGACGGGGCTGCTCGCGCCCGGCGGCGAGCGGTCGTTCTTCATGACCTCGATCGGCACGACGACGTTCCATTGCACGATCCATCCGCAGATGGTCGGCACGCTGATCGTCCGGGACCGCTAGCCGACTGCGCCGCGGGGGGTGTGCGAGAATGACGTCACCCCTCCATGACTCGCGATACGGCTGAAGGCTGCACGATCCTCCGGGGACTCGTGGGCTCCACGGTGCACGGACTCAACGTCAACGACGGCATCGAGGACCGCGACGAGATGGGCGTGTGCGTCGAGCCGTTTGCCGACGCGATGTCGCTCTGGGATCCGTTCGAACAGTTCATCTACCGCTCGGCCGCGGAGCGGGAGGGGCGCGCGAACGCGCGCAGCACCGGCGGCGATCTGGATCTGACGATCTACAGCCTTCGGAAGTGGATCCGGCTGGCGCTCAAAGGCAATCCCACGATTCTGCTCCTGCTGTTCACCCCCGAGGATCAGCTCGTCCACTGCGACGAGCTCGGAGCGGAGCTGCGCGCGCTGACGCCCGCAATTGTCTCGCGCCGCGTGCAGGCGCCGTTTCTCGGCTACCTGCAGGCGCAGAAACAGCGCCTGACAGGCGAGCGCGGTCAGAAACGCATCCACCGGCCGGAGCTCGAGGAGATGTACGGGTTCGACACGAAGTACGCGATGCACATGCTGCGCCTGGGCTTTCAGGGTGTTGAACTGCTCACGACCGGACGACTGAGTCTGCCGATGCGCGAACCGGAACGCTCGTACCTGCTCGACGTGCGGCGCGGCAAGGTTGGCGAAGAGGCGTGCCTGGCGAAGGCAGGGGAGTTGGAGCGCGAACTGGCCGACCTGGCCACCGCCGGCGTGCTCGCGGAGGAGCCGGACGAGCGTCGCGTGGAAGCGTGGGCGCTGGCGGCGTATTGGAGGCGATGGAATGGCCGAACTGCCTGATCGTGTGCACGCGGACATCGAGCGGCTCACCGCGCTCGGCGACGAGCACGCCGCCGAAGGACGCTATGCGGATGCGCTCGCCAGCTATTGGGCCGCCTGGGATCTGCTCCCGCAGCCGCCGTTCGAGTGGGAAGCCGCGACCTGGCTGCTGGCCGCGATCGGGGACGCGAACTTCCTGAGCGGCGACTACCAGGCCGGGCGCGACAACCTGGCAAACGCCATGCGGTGCCCGGGCGCGATCGGGAACCCGTTCCTGCATCTGCGGCTGGGCCAGTGCGCGTTCGAGATCGGCGATCGGGATCGTGCGGCCGACGAACTGCTGCGCGCCTACATGGGGGCCGGCACCAAAATCTTCGACGAGCAGGATCCCAAGTATCTGGCCTTTCTCCGGACCAAAGCCAAGGACATCAGATAGCAGCGTCGAGCGACTGAAACGGCCGACGGCCGCGCCACAAAGATCTTCGTGACCTTCGTGACGCGGCCGTCGGCTCGTCTCAGTCGCTCTCGTCAAAAGTCGAAGCGCACGCCGAGCTGGATCCGGCGCTGGCCGTCACCCTGCAACGCGCCATCGCCCGGGCCGGTGTCGCCCCGGAACGCGAGGATTTTGGTCGACGCGCTCAGGTCGACGTCGGTCTGACGCACGAACAGGTTCGCGTGGTTGAACAGGTTGTACGTCTCGATGCGCACCTGCAGCGATCTGCTGCCGCCGACGCTGACGCGCTTGGAGAAGATCGCATCCACGTTCCAGTATCCCGGTGCGCGGAAGCCGTTACGCGCGTCCATGTTCGCCGGGAACGGGCCGAAGTCGGACGTGCCGGTGACGGCGTTCGCGTAGCTGCCGATGCCGGCCGCCTGGTTCGCCAGATCGAGATAGACGAACGAGTTCGGATCGCCCGTCGGCGTGAGCGTCGAGCCTGGCGTCCGGTTCAGGCCCGGCTCCACGAGCATGCGCATGCAGCGCGTCGTCGCGTTGGAGCAGTCGTAGAGCGTGAACGGCGCGCCGGTCTGGATCTTCACGGTGCTCGCGACCTGCCAGCCCGCGGCGAGCGCGCGCGTGAGACCGCTGCTCTGGCGCGCCCACGGCAGTTCCCACACGAACCCGCCGGTGAACCGGTGGCGGATGTCGTAGTCGGCGTCGCCGTAATCGAGCTTCGGATCGAACGGATCGAGCAGCCCGAGATTGAAGTTGTTGTTGTTTTCGCTGAAGGTCGTGCTGAGGTCGTCCTTCGCGTGTCCGTAGGTATACCGCGTCGTGAAGGAGAGCCCCGTGGAGCCGACGCGGCGCGCGTCGAGGCCGAGCACGACCGCGTTGTAGCGCGAGGTGCCGCCGTTCGTGCGGCGGTTGAGAGCGGAGTACTGCCGGTTCACGCGGCCGAGCGGGCCGTCCGACAGATCGCCGAGATACGCCGCGGCCGATCCGGGAATGTTCACGTCGCCGATCGTGTACTGCGCCTCGCCGGCCGATCCGCTGTAGTCGACCGACGCGGTGAGCGTCCTGAACACTTGCCGCTGAAACGACACGTTCCACAGATGCGCGTACGCGGTCTTGATGTTGGGATCCACGAACCGCAGGCTCGTGCGCGGGAGTGTGATCGTCCCCGTGCCCGCCAGCGGACCGGAGTTGTCGGACGTGATCGGAATCGACGGCACGTCGGTGCCGGACACCAGCGACACCACCGCCGTGTTCGGCGGATTCTGGATGACGTTGAACGTCACGTTGTTGAAGTTCCGCTCGTAGCCGATTCCGTAGCCGGCCCTGACGCTCGTGCGCCCGTCGCCGTTGACGTCCCACGCGAAGCCGACGCGCGGGGCGAAGTTGTTCCTGTCGGGCGCCCAGAGGCCCCCGACGCTGCTGTCGGGCGCGATCTGCACCTGGCCGGTCCTCAACGTCTCGAAGACGTTCGCGCCCGCGCCCGGGTAGAAGTTCGAGTCGAGGCGCGGATCCTGGTTGTGCTGCACGCCGTAGTACTCGTAGCGCAGCCCGAGATCCGCCGTCATGCGCGAATTGAGCCGCCACGTGTCGCTCGCGTAGGCCGCCCACTCGTTGTAGCGGTTCGAGCGCGTGAAGTCGGGCGCGCCGAGCGGCAGCTTGACGGTCTCGCCGGGGAAATGCCCCTGCGGATCCACGGCGCTCTGGAACTGCCGGACGCGGCCGAGCATCAGATTGTCGAGCGCCTCGCCGACATTCGCGCCGAGCGTTTCCGCCGACGCCTGGAACGCGCCGAACGTCCGGTCGTCGACGAGCCGCGTGAACGACCCGCCGAACCGCAGTTCGTGCGCGCTCATCACGCGCGTGGCGTCCTCATACAGCTGCAGGAAGTTCTGCGGGCCGCCGACGGGGATCGCGGTGGCGGGGTTGTACGGCAGGTAACCGGGCAACGCCACGTTCACGTTCTCGAACGAGACGGGCGTGTTCGGGCGGATGTAGAGCGACGGCGAGATCGGCCCCGCGTTCAGCGGCTGCCGGGTCTCGAGGCGGTTGTACACGACCTTCGACTGCGTCGTGAACCGCGGCGACCAGACGTTGGTCAGCGACGCGAGCACGTTGTGGTTGTTGGTCGTCTGTCCGGTGTTGAATCCGGTCCACGGGCTGTTCGAGACCGTGCCGTCGAAGAAGTCGGAATGCTCCAGCGCGTAGCGCGCGTAGAAGTTCGCGCCGGGCTTCAGCGCGAGGTCGACCTTGCCGACGGCGAGCGCGGTGTTCTGCGGATTGCCGCCGCCCGCGTCGATCGGCAGGCGCTGCTGGACCTGGCCGAACACCGGGAAGTCCGCCGGCAGCGCCGCGAACGGTCCGTTCGGGTTCGCGCCCGTGATGGCGCCGCGCGCGAGCGTGGGGCCGCTGATGGGTGCGACCAGCTGATAGGCCTTGAAGTACGCCTGCGTCGCCGGCGCCGACGCGGCCACGAACTGCGGCGTGGGCACCCAGGCGATGTTCGACGCGCTGCTGCGCACGCGGATGCCCTCGGCATTGCCGAAGAAGAACGCCTTGTCGCGCTTGATCGGCCCGCCCATCGAGCCGCCGTACTGATGGCGGGTGAACGGGTTCTTGTCGATCCCGCGCGCCTTGTTGTCGAACGTGTTGGTCGCGAGCGCGTCGTCGCGGAAGAATTCGTACGCCGAGCCGCGCAGCTGGTTCGTCCCGGACTTGGTCAGGACGTTGACGATGCCGCCCGTCGCGCGGCCGTACTGCGCGGGGAAGCCGTTGGAGATGACGCTGAATTCCTGCACCGAATCGAGCGGCACGTTCTCGCCGACCGACGCGGTGAACTCGTCGTTGTTGGCGGCGCCGTCGAGCAGGACGTTCGTCGACGCGCCACGCAGGCCGTTCAGCGAGATGCCCGCGCCGCGACCCGAGTCCTGATCGGACGCCGTTCCCGCCAGATCCGCGAGCGCGTACGGGTTTCTCGTGATGGTCGGCAGCTCCCGGAGCTGCGTTTCCGTCAGCGTCGTCGTCACGGCCGGCGTGCGCACGTCGATCGAAGGATCGTGTCCGCTCACCTCGACGGCTTCCTGCACGCCGCCGATCGGCAGTTTCGTGTCGACCGTCACTGTGGCGCCGACCGCAACGGTCGTGCGTGTGACGACGGTACGAAACCCGGACAAGTCAACTCTGATGTCGTATTCCGTCGGCTGCACGTTCGCGAAGAGATATGCGCCGCTGGAGTCGGTGGTCGTCGTCCGGCTCACGGCGGTCTTGACCGCCGTCGCCGTGACGGTGGCGCCCGGCAGTGCGCCGCCCTGTTCGTCGGTAATGCGTCCCGTGATCTTGCCGGTTTCGGTCTGCGCGCTCGCGCCCGGCACGCTCAGCAGCCAGATCGCCAGCACAATGCCGCTCGGTGCGGCTCGCCCTTTCCACGTCATTCGATGCCTCCCCTCGAGTGAATAGGGCGAGCGCACCGAATTCTTTCAGCGCGGGTCCTCGACGATCCCGGCGAGCGTCACACGCGGGCGGATCACGGTTACTCCGGGCGTCCCCCGATCGCGTAGAGGACGTCGTCGCTCCGGATGAAGAGGCGGCCGCCGGCCACCGCCGGTGACGCGAGCTGGCGCGCGGCGAGCTTGTTGCGCGCGAGCACGCGCGGCGTGCGTCCCGCGCTCAGGACGATCGTTTCACCGTCTTCGCTCGGCAGATAGACCTTGCCGTCGCCGGCGACGGGCGAGGCGGTGTAGACGCCGCCGAGCCGCTCCTGGTAGACGCGCTCGCCCGTCTTTGCGTCGCTCACGGTCAGCACGCCGACGTCACCCGTCAGGTAGAGCAGGCCGTCGTACTGCACGGGCGACGAGATGTACGGCGCACCGGACGCGACGCGCCAGACCACGCTGCCGTCCGGCCGGATCGCCATGAACGGGCTGCTGCGATAGCCGCGGCTCATGTAGATCACGCCGTCGTTGGCGACCGGCGTCGGAATCGGAAACCGATTGTCCTCGTCGTAGTGCCACAGGCGCTCGCCGGTCGCAAAGTCGTGTCCGGCGACGCCCGTGCTGGCGTTGACGACGATCTCGGCCTTGCCGGCGCCGTATTCGATGACCAGCGGCGTGCTGTAGGACGTGACGCCGGCGGTCGCGTCGCGCTTCCATCGGACGGCACCCGTTCGCGCGTCGAGCGCGAGCAGATACGACGCCTTCTCGTGATAGCAGAGCAGCACGAGCTGCCCGTTGTGGACGACGGGCGAGCTGCCGTGTCCCCAGTTGATCGTGAAGGGCCCGTATTCGGCGCCGAGATGTTTCTTCCAGATCAGCGTTCCGCTCATGTCGAGCGCGGCGATCTGTCCCGTGCCGAACCAGGCGTAGATGCGCTCGCCGTCGCTGACCGGGCTCGGCGACGCGAGATTGTGTTTCTCGTGCACCGCCGGCAGATCCCCTTCGGCCGGCAGCGCGAATTCCCACTTCCGGGTGCCGCTGCGCCGATCGAATGCGCTCACCACGAAGACGGCCTTGCCGCTGGCGTCGCCGGGCCCGGCGCCGAGCGCGCGCTCGCCGGCATCGGCCGGATCGCCGCCCTGCACCAGGCGCGGACCTGGACGCACGACGCCGCTGCCGTCCTGCGACGTGACGACGACGAGATCGCCCGAGACGATCGGCGACGAGATCCCGAGGCCGCGGATCGGCGCCTTCCAGGCGACGTTCTCGCTGTCGCTCCAGCGCGTCGGCAGCCCGCGTTCGGATGTGACGCCCGTCGCGGCCGGACCGCGCCATTGCGGCCAGTCCTGCGCGCGCAGGGTGGCGAGCGACACGGCGGCGAGAGCGACGACGATCGGCAGGGTTCGGCGCATGGCGCGATGGTACACCGTGATCAGAGTTCGGCCGGCAGGCGCAGGTGGAACGTCGTTCCGCCGCGCGGGTCGCTGTCGGCCCAGAGCTCGCCGCCGTGCGCGGACGCGATCGAACGCGAGATCGCGAGACCGAGCCCGAGCCCGTCCCGCTTCGTCGTGTAGAACGGTTCGAACACGCGATCGGCGCCGCCGTCGGGCAGCCCGTTGCCGCTGTCGGTCACGAGCACGTCGACACACGCGGCCGACGGCCGCTCGAGACGCACGTACAGCCGGCGGTGTGACGCAGGCGTGTCGCTCATCGCCTCGCAGGCGTTGACGACGAGATTCAGCACAACCTGAAGGATCTGCACCCGATCGCCGAGGACCGCCGGCAGCAGCGCCGCGGCCTGCACCTGCACGTCGACGTTCGACGTGTGCAGCATGCTGCGCGCGACGGCGAGCGCGTCGCGGACGATCGGCTCGATCGGCACGGCCTCGAAGCGTGGAGCGTCGCCGCGCAGGAACAGCCGCAGCCGGTCGATGACGCCGGCGAGCTGGTCGTCCTGCTGCACGATGTCGCCAAGGATCGCGCGCAGCTCGTGCCGATCGACCTGCGGCCGGTCGAGCAGATGCACGCCCGCCAGCGCGTTCGTCTTGATGGACGTGAGCGGCTGGCTCAACTCGTGCGCAAGGGTTCCCGCGATCTCGCCGACCGTCGTCAGCCGCGTGACGTGCGCGAGCTGACTGCGCTGGTCGTGCAGCAGCGCTTCCAGCCGTTCGCGTTCGCGGATCGTCGCGGCGAGCAGCATGACCGGCGGACACAGCACGATCCAGAACACCTGCAGCGCCAGGACCGTGTCGACGTTCCCGGAGAGGACGAACGGTCCGAGCTGCCGCGCCGCCCCCCAGAGCGACAGCGCGGACACGCAGAGGAGCGACGTGCTCGCGCCGATCGGTCCGAAGCGAACGGCGGCCCACAGCAGCGGCGGAAAGATCCAGAGGAGCAGTGTCGGCAGACGCGCCACCTCGGGTCCGGCGCCGAACGCGACGGCGCTCAACGCCAGCAGAACGGTCATGACGACCGCGGCTTCGGCGAGCCGGCGCTCCGGCATCCGCATCAGCTCGCGCAAGCCGGACGGTACCCACAGCAGCACGACCGGTACGACGATCAGCATCGCCGTGCCGTTGGAGAGCGTCGTGCGCAACAGGGTCTCTCCGGCGCCGGCGGCGCGCTCGAGATTCAGCAGCGATCGGACGAACGCCGGTGTCGTGAACGCAAACACGGCCGGCATCAGCAACGCGGCGGCAAAGAGCAGCAGCACCTGGCGCCGCGTGCCGAAGTGCAGAGGTGGATCGCCGAAGCGGAGCAGGACGCCGGCGGTCGCCGCCGCGAAGGCGGCATTGCCGGCGATCTGCCACAGCAGGCGCCACACGGGAATCGAGCCGCCCACTGCCGCGGCGTGCGCCAGCGCGGCCGCGGTCATCACGATCCACCACCGCGATCGCGTCGTGAGGAGCAGGGCCGAGACCCAGAGGGCATTCGGGGGCCAGACGACGCCGATCTGCGAGTTCTGGAAACGCAGACTCAGGCCGAGCCGCGCGGCGAAGGCATACGCCACCGCGAAAATCAGGAGGTATGCGCCCGGACGAAGGAACCTGTCGAGACGATTCACGGTGTCGGGAGGCCTGCCATTCTTACGCCACCGTCCGCGGATTGTTGCACGGCACGTTCGTGCTATAACCCGGCCGATGCGTGAACAGTTCCCGTTGAAGGTTGCGGCGCTGGCCTGGATCGGCGTGGCCGTCGCGGCGCTGCCCGCCGTGCGGCAGGCACCCGAGCCCACGTCGATGCGGACGTGGCTCGGCAACGAAGCGCGCATCGAAGCGCACCTGAAGAGCGCGACCGTGACCAGCCTCGAGGACATTGGTACTGGTGTGACGCGCCCACGGCGCGCACACCTCGATCCCGCGGAGCCGGTCGCGAGCCTTGCCTGGAAAGTGCTGCCGCCGGGCATTCGTGGCGGCTACTGGGAGAGTTACAAGTCGGAGATCGCCGCCTACGAGCTCGACAAGCTGCTCGACATGCACATGGTGCCGCCCGCCGTCGAGCGGACGATCGACGGCGAGACGGGCGCGGCCATCATGTGGCTGGAGTCGATCCGCAGCGTCAAGCAGACGGGCGGGCAGGTGCCGCAGGGCCCGATCTGGGGCAAGGCGATCCGCCGGATGCTGGTGTTCGACGATCTGATCTGCAACCGCGACCGCAACGCCGGCAACATCCTCATCGGCGTGCCTGGGGAGCTGATCCTGATCGATCACTCGCGTGCGTTCATCACCGACAAGAGTCTGCCTCAGAAGCTCGACCGCGTCGACGGCGAGCTCTGGGAGCGCGTCACGGCGCTGACGCGCGAGGACCTCGTGCGCGTCCTCGCTCCCTGGATCGACGCCAAGGCCATCGACGCCATCATGGAGCGCCGCACCAGGATGATGGCGGACGTCGACAAGCTCGTGAAGAAGAAGGGCCGCGCGCTCGTCATCATCCAGTGACTACTTTAGTGGGTGCCTGGCTGCACCGTGATGGTGACGATTGTCGGATAGGTGAACGCGCCCACCGTGTCCTCCGCGCGATACACGAACGTGTCAGTGCCCGTGAACCCCGCGTCGGGTGTGTAGACGAACGACCCGTCCGCATTCAGGACGAGCGTGCCGTGCGCGGTCGTCGTGACCAGTTCTGCCGTGAGCGCTTCGCCGTCCGAATCGAGGTCGTTGACCAGGACGCCGGGCGCCGCGACCACCAGCGGGACTCCCGCGATCGTGACGTAGTCGTCCGGCAGTGCGTCGAATTCGGGAATCGAGCTGAGACCGGTGATGTACACCGTCGTCGCCGCCGATTTCTTGACGCCGTCGCTCGCCTTGTAGACGAAGCGGTCGGAGCCGTGGAACGTCGCGTTCGGCGTGTAGGTGAAGGATCCGTCGGCGCGCAGCGTGAGCGCGCCGTGATCGGGCCGGGTGACGATCACCGCGGTGAGCGTGTCGCCTTCGACGTCGGTGTCGTTGGCGAGGATCCCCGGCGCCGCGACGTTGAGCACGTGGCCCTCGTCGTTGCGATAGATGTCCCACGTAGCCACGGGCGCATCGTCCACCGCGCCAACCGTCAGCGTGACGGTCGTGTTGGCGGACGAGTCCGTCCCCGCGCTCGCGCGGTACACGATCGTGTCGACGCCGTTGAAGTTCGGCGCCGGCTTGTACCTGAACGACCCGGTCGCCCTGAAGAAGAGGAGCGTTCCGTGCGCGGGCCCGCTGACGAGAACGGCCGTGAGCGGACGCCCGTCGGGGTCGCTGTCGTTGGCGAGCACACCCGGCGCGGCGGCGGTGAAGGTGGTGTCCTCGTTGAGGCCGTAGCTGTCGGCGACCGCGATCGGCTGATGGAGGGCCGGCGCGATCGTCAGTGTCACGGTCGTCGCCGACGTGGCGTGTCCGTCAGACGCGGCGTACGAGAAGGTGTCGGTTCCCGAGAAGCCGGCCGCCGGCGTGAACACGAATCCGCCCGTGCTCGCGAGCGACAGCGTGCCGTGCGATGGGCCGGTCACGAGAGCCGCGGTCAGCGGATCTCCGTCCGCGTCGCTGTCGTTCGCCAGCACACCGGGCGCCGCCACGGTCAGGGTCGTGTCCTGCGTCGCCGAGTACGTGTCGGCATTCGCGACAGGTGGCTGATTCGGCGGGACCGCCGAGTATCCGAGCGTGACGCTCTCGAGCGCCGGCGTCGCAGACGGATCGGCCGACGTCAGCGACGCCTGATACTCCGCGTACCGCGCGGTACCGCCGATCGCGCCGCCCGGCGACGGAACGGTTGCGAAAGCCGTCCACGAGCCGTCGGGCGCCGGCGTGTTGCCGATGCGAACCGCCAGCGCGACCGCCGTGCCGCCGGGCGTCGTCGCCGTCCACGAGAGCGAGCCCCAGTTGACCGCCTCACCGGCGTCGAAGACACGCGACGTGAACGTGCCGGTCGCGGCGTACGGATCCAGTCGCAGCCAGTCCACCGTCAGGCCGCCGCCTCCAGGTGAGAAGTCGCTGATCAGCGGACGCAGCGATCCCGACACGGCGATCGGGTGTGTCGCCACGACGGCGCCGTCGATCGAGTAGATCGCGGACGCCGCCGTCCACTCGATGCGGAAGCGATGGGGCGTGCCGATGAACGCGCCGCCGAGCAGCGTGTCGGTGCCGGCCGCGCCTGAGTTCGTGCGCGCATACAGACCGCCGCCGTTGAAGGTGCTGAACATGATCCACGGCGCCGCCTCGTAGGTCTCGCCGAACCCCGCGTGCTGGAACGGCGCGCCGCCGAACGTCGCCACGAATTCGAGCGATCGGCCCTGGGCGAACGTCGCCGTCGTGCCCGCCCGTGCGCCGTCCACGACGAGTGCGCCGCTCCCGACCGTCGCGGCGCCGCCGGCGCTCCATGGTGTGGACGTCCAGTCGCCGGGCAGCGCCGTGCCCGCGAATTCCGAGCCGGCGGCCGGCGCAAGAATGACCTCGCCGTCCGCGGTCTGCGCGACGTACGTCTGGCCGTTGCTCGTACCGGCGCCGAAGTCTGCGACGGTCGTGTCGGTCGCCGACAGCTGTGTCGCCGGCATCGTGAACGACAAGACCTGAGACGACGAGGCGTTCGACGCGGCGTCGGCCGAGCTGACGCGATAGAAGTAGGCCGTCAGCGGCGCGAGCCCCGACAGCGTCACCACGTGTGACGTCGTCAGCGCTCCGCTCGTCGCCGACTGCGTCAGCGATCCGGCAGATGTGCCGTAGTCGACGCGCGAGTCGGCCGCTTCGTCCGTCGTCCACGCGATCGAAGCGGTGTTGCCCAGACCCGGCGTCGCCGTCACGCCCGAGATGACGGGCGGCGTCGTGTCAATCGTGTAGGTCGCGGCGTAGCTGCCGTCCAGCGCCGGGAAGAAGGCATAGGCGATCCCCTTGATCGTCTGGACCGTGAACGCGACCGGAGCGCCGTTCCGCGTGAGGGCCGTCAGCGGTCCGCCGCGGCCGGTCGTCGGCACCATCGCGGTCAGG
>Ga0066903_100000337_pt1 | contig 28161 bp, 16 predicted proteins | sample PanSoiMetaGPlot1_FD_67491 | JGI IMG/M metagenome (GOLD analysis project Ga0066903, IMG submission 67491) | Tropical forest soil microbial communities from Panama analyzed to predict greenhouse gas emissions - Panama Soil - Plot 1 (version 2) | ecosystem: Environmental > Terrestrial > Soil >... | reverse complement strand
GCGCTTCACCCGCGAAGCGCAGACGCTCGCCGCGCTCAACCACCCGAACATCGCGCACATTCACGGCCTCGAAGAAACCTCCGACCAGCGCGCGCTCGTCATGGAGTTCGTCGACGGCGAAGATCTCGCACAGCGTTTGAGGCGCGGACCGCTGCCGCTCGACGAGGCCCTGCACATCGCCAGAAACATCGCGGACGCCCTCGAGGCGGCGCACGAGAAGGGCATCGTCCATCGCGATCTCAAGCCGGCCAATGTCATGGTCATGGCGGACGGCAGCATCAAAGTGCTTGATTTCGGCCTCGCGAAGGCGATCGATCCGACGGCCTCGTCGGCGGCCGCCGCCACGGTATCGCCCACCATGTCGCTGCACGCCACGCAGGCCGGCATCATCCTCGGCACCGCCGCCTACATGAGCCCCGAGCAGGCGCGCGGCAAGGCCGCCGACAGGCGCGCCGACATCTGGGCATTCGGGTGTGTCCTGTACGAGATGCTGACGGGCCGGCGGCCGTTCGACGGCGACGACGTGCCGCACGTGCTGGCGCGCGTCCTTGAACGCGAACCGGATTGGGAAGCGCTGCCGGCCGACACACCGCCGTCGATTCGTCGTCTGCTGGTGCGTTGCCTCAGGAAGGACCCGAAGGAACGGCTGCAGGCGATCGGCGATGCGCGGCTCGAGATTCTCGAGGTGAACGCGGTACCGTCGTCGGCGGTGATCGCCGTCCCGAACCGCCTTGCGCGCCGATTCTCAGTCGTCTCGACCGCCGCCGCGGTCGCCGTGGCAGCCACGCTCGGCGCGCTCGCGGCGTGGATCGCCATGCGCGTCTCGGCCCCGCAGTCGCCCCCGGCCTCGATCGCGCGTGTGCTTCTGAGCGTCGCGCCGGGCGAGCGGCTGCTGAGCGGGATGCGGCGGGACGGATCCATGAACGCCGGCCGTCCGAGCCGGACGAGCGTCGTCTTTACGAAAGGCAGTCGCTGGTGTTCAGCGCCGAGCGCAACGGGCAGGTGCAGCTGTACCTGCGGCGCCTGGACGAATCGGATGCCAAACCGATCGCTGGTACCGAAGGAGCGATCAACCCCTTCCTGTCGTCCGACGGGCAGTCGGTCGGGTTCTTCGCCGACGGGACGTTGAAGCGAGTGTCGCTCGCTGGTGCCCTCGTCGTCGACATCTGCAAAGTGAACCTGATCTACGGCGCGGCGTGGACGTCGTCGAATGAGATCGTGTTCGCGCTCGAAACTGGCGGGCTGTGGCGGGTCTCGGAGGGAGGAGGTACGGCGACGCCCGCGACGATGCTGCAGGCGGAGGCGAGCGAAGTCAGTCACCGCCTGCCGCACATGCTGCCGGATGGGACGACCGTGGTGTTCACCGTGAAGAAGACCAGGTTCCCTTCATGGGACGACACGCTGATCGTGGCGCAGTCGCTGGCGACGGGGCAGCGGAAGGTGCTGGTGGAGGGAGGCGCCGACGCTCGGTACGTCGGAACCGGACACCTGGTGTTTCTGCGGCGGGGAACGCTGATGGCCGTGCCGTTTGACGCGAAGCGGCTCGAGGTGACCGGTACGCCCGTCGGCCTGGTGCCCAACGTCATGCAGTCCGCGAACACCCTGCCGGTGCAGCTCGATTCGGGCGCGGGACAATTCGCCGTCTCGAACACTGGCGCCCTCGTCTACGCGACTGGCGGCGTGTCGTCGCAGGACCGGTGGACGCTTGCCTGGGTCGACCGCGCGGGAACGGCGGAAAACCTGTCCCTGCCGCCGGGCTCGTACGCCGCGCCCCGGGTTTCGCCTGACGGCCGTCGTCTCGCGTACCACACAACGGCGGGAGATTGGGATCTGTGGACCTACGACCTGTCGCGCGGGATTGCGGCGCGACTGACGATGGCGGGTGAACAAAGCGTGCCGGTCTGGACGCCAGACGGTTCGCGCGTGGCATTCTCCTCGACATCCAAGGACGCAATGAGCGTGTTCCTCATCAGCCCGGACGGTACCGGTTCGCCGGAACTGCTGATGACGCCGGAGGGCGGAGCGCGTCCGCAGGCCAACGCCTGGACTCCCGATGGCAAGACGTTGGCGGCCGCCGGCAATGATCGGGACCTCTGGGTCGTGTCTCGCGACTCGAAAACCAGGCCGCGGGTGGCCGTGAAAGGGGCCATGCAGGCCGACTTCTCTCCCGACGGCCGATGGCTCGCGTATGCGTCGACATCGTCAGATGCCGATCAGGTTCAGGGACAGGTATTCGTGCAACCGTACCCCGGCCTGGATCGACGCGAGCAGATCTCCACGCATGGCGGCGTCGCTCCGCTGTGGAGACATGACGGGCGGGAGCTCTACTACCTCGAAAACGCGTCAGGCGACGGCCCCTTGAAGGTACGCGTGATGGCCGTGCCCGTCACCACGCCGACATTCAGCGCAGGCGTGCCGCGGCAATTGTTCGAGGGCCGCTATCGGATCAACGGCGCCTTTCGCAGCTGGGACATCACGCCGGACGGCCAGCGCTTTCTCCTGGTGCAGGAGATTCCGCAGCCGACGGCCCATGTGTCCGAGCTCGAGCTCGTGCTCAACTGGAGCGAAGAGCTGAAGGCGCGGGTGCCGGCGAAATAGGTGGCTCCATTCGCGGTATGCTCGATCGCATCGAGACGTCTATGAGAAAGTTCGCCACAGTCCTCCTGTTTTGTGCCGTCGCAACACTGGTCCTTTCGGCCCAGACGAAGCCCCTGGGCCTGGTCTCCACCGCCTGGCCGCCTTTTACCGATGCAGCGGGGCGTCCGCGATTCGCTCTGGATCTGGTCGAGGCGGCCCTGGGCAAGTTCGGCATGTCGGCGACGACCACCATCGTGAGCGCCGAGCGGTTCACGCCGTCGCTGCTGACGGGTTCATTCGACGGGAGCGCCGCCGCGTGGAAGGATCCGCAGCGCGAACGCGTGCTGCTCTACTCGCGAGCGTACCTCGAGAATCGGCTCGTCCTCGTCGGCCGGAAGGGCAGCGACGTGTCGGCCAAACAGCTGGCGGACCTGAAGGGCAAGAAGATCGCGATTGTCGAAGGGTATGCGTACGGCGACTCGGTGTACCGCGCCGGCCCGACCTTCGTTCCGTCGCGCAGCGAAGAAGACAGCCTCTCACGCCTGCTCAACGGCAGCGTGGACTACACGCTTATGGACGACCTCGTCGTCCAGTACTTGATTAGCGACTTCCCGAAGGAGTCAGCGGCGAAGCTCGAGATCGGCATCATTCCTCTGGCGACGCGGACGCTCCACCTGGCCGTGAGGCGCTCGCGATCGGATGCCGAGTCGATCGTCTCCCGGTTCAACGCTCAACTGAAAGGCATGATCGCCGACGGCACCTACCATCGTCTTCTGCACGTGGACTGGATCCGCGCCGATCTCAATGACGACGGCAAACCTGTCAACGTGCCGGCGAGCGACCATCCCGGTGCGTCAGAGCCGCAGCATGTCTACTCGCTTTTTGCGACGACGCCCTCCGACCTGGCGTCACAGCCGACGACCAAGCCCGGGTTCTATTTCGGCGGCAACATCTACAGCGACTGGGCGTCGGTGCCCGACAGCTACAAGACGCCCGCCAACGAGCAGCCTGACGCGCGGCGCTCGACGGCGAGCATCTTCACATTCAGGTTCTGAGCTGAGGGGCGGCCGTCCGCTACTTCTGGGCGCCCTGGTCTTTCATCGATTCGAGCTTCGCAAGGTCGAGTCCGCCGACGGCCGATTGGAGGTCGTTCAGGCTGACGCCTCGGCCTGACGCGTTCACGACGAACCGATCGCCGACCACGACGCCGTATTCGTTGGTGCCTCCGACCTTCGAACGCTTTTCATGTACCAGGCGTCCGTTTACCTTCGCGGTGCGCTCGGACGCGTTGTCGTCTTCCCGCTCGCCCTGGATGCTGGCCCATCCGGCAAGCGCGACGAGGCCACTCATCCCGCCGGTGTCCGACATCTCGAGCGTCACGTGCTTGTCGGCGCCGTCGGTGTACGTGGCCTCGGCCTTCGACACCATCAGGCCGGCAATGCCGGATTTCTCCACGTTGCTGCTGGTCTTTTTCAATCCCGCAAACGAGTCGGGCACGAGCGGCTTCAGTTCGTCGATGCTCACAGGGTCGAACCGCCTCCCGCCGCCGAGCAGCGTGCCGATCCCTTCGAATGCCGCGGCGGTCTGTCCGGCGGTATCGCCGCTCTTTTCCGCCGCTTCCATCTTCTTGTTGCTCGCCTCGAGCTTCCGCCCGATCTCCTGAAGGCGGCCCATCGGGCTGTTCTTGTCGTACTCGACCGTCGCCGCCGGCGCGGACGAGCGGCTGCCGCTGGTGCCGACAGCCGACGCCACGGCGCTCGTACCAAGCGCCGCCGCGCCCGCAAACAGGGCGCCGGTTCCGGCGATCACGATCCCGATGAAGATCGCGCAGACCACGACGACCGCCGTGTAGGCGACTGCTCGGTCCTTTGGACATTTCATGAGACGCGGCAGTCCGAGATACAGCAGGTAGAGACCGTAGAAGGCAGCGAGAAGCGCGAGGAGGCCGAGCAGCGGCAGGATGCGCAGCGCGCCGGCAATCCACGCAGGCGTGTACGAGTACACAGCCACCTTGAGCGCCTGCGACATATCCTGCTGGCCACCGAAGGTCGGCGCGAGCACGTTGATGATCAGCGCAATCACGAACACGCCGATAAGCGACAGCACGAGGGTGACGATGCCCGCGACGAGCCCGAGGAAGATCGGCGTCCGCACCATGCCGAGGAACGGAACGGGCCTGCCGATGATCGATCCGCCGATGAAGCCGGCTACGACGCCGATGGCCGCGAGCGGCACGACGTACCCGGAAAACAGCGCGCCCGACGACGTGTGTTCGTCGGCAATCACGGGCCATTCGGTGTTGGGAGAGAGGCAGATGTTCTTCGCGCGTTCGACGAGCGTCATGGAAGGACCTCCTCAGCGGTGACTGGAGACGGAATGGTAGCCGGGTCAACGCTTGAGATGGCGCGAATCAAACAGCTCAGGCGTAGGAATGTCTTTACGGCTGAGCATGAATGAGCTGAGCAGGAGATAGAGGACGGGCTTAAGACCTACTTCGCCAACAGCTGTTTGCGGACCTTCTGAAGCTCCCGAAGCTTTGCGGCATCGGGCTTGGGATAGTTCATCTTCAGATCGTCGATCGCGTCGAGGATGGCCTGCGACACGATGAGCCGCGCGTTGCCTTTATCGTCCGCCGGCACGACATACCACGGCGCGCGCCGCGTGCTCGTCGCCTCCAGGCAGTGCTCGTACGCGCGTGTGTAGTCCTTCCATCGCTCCCGTTCGGCGATGTCGTCCACGCTGAACTTCCAGTTCTTGGCGGGATCGTCGATGCGCGCGAGGAAGCGCCGCCGCTGCTCGCCCTTCGAGAGGTGCAGGTAGAACTTCACGACGCGCGTGCCGTTGCGGTACAAGTGGCGCTCGAAGTCGACGATCGACCGATAGCGCTGCTTCCAGATGTTCGGGTTGTCGCGCACTTCGTCAGGAAGCCGCTGCGCCTGCAGGATCTGCGGATGCACCCGGACGATGAGAACTTCCTCGTAATAGGAGCGGTTGAAGATGCCGATCCGCCCCCGTTCCGGCAGGCACATCGTCGTCCGCCAGAGGAAATCGTGATCGAGCTCGGTGGCGCTGGGGTGCTTGAAGCTGTATACCTGACACCCCTGCGGGTTGACGCCGGACATGACGTGCTTGATGACGCCGTCCTTGCCGGCGGCGTCCATCGCCTGGAAGATGAGGAGCAGGGCGTACCGGTCGTGCGCGTACAGCAGGTTCTGCCGGTCGGCGAGCCGCTCCACGTGGTCGGCGAGGAGCGTCCGATAGTCCCCCTTCGAGCGATAGTACGAACGGACGCGCGTCGGCCACTTCTTCAAGTCGACCGAGCGGCCTTCGGGGACGCGGAAGTCGGAGACGTCGATCTTCATGCCGGACCGAAAGCCGCGCGTGCGCGCTCGGCCTGCAGCTCGTGGAGCAGGCGCATCACGTTGTAGGCAGTCAACTCGATGAGCAGGCTGGTGACCTTCGCATGCTGCGCGTCGGACAGCTCGCCTTCGACGCTCTTCATGGAGGCAATCAGGCGCGCCTCCTGGCTCCCGAGCTCCTGCAGCGTGACGACGCCGTCGGCCAGCGCGCTCGTGAAGGAATCGAGCTTCTTGATCTGCTCGTGAATCAGCGGAAGATCGGTTTTGTCGTCGAGCCAGCTCGCGCGTGCCATGTCATGCCTCCGGATCACAATTCTTTCACGATCTGTTTCACGGCCGACAGCCTCGCCTGCAGCTTCGCGCGGCCGCCGTCGGCGGCGATCTGATCGCGGATCGCGGCGGGGAGGAACTGGCTGTCGGTGCATTCGAGGATAGCGGCAATCTCCTGCAGCTCGCGCTCGAGCCCCTGCGTCGACGGCATGAACTGGCCGACGACTTCGGCGAGCGCCTCCTTCGTCACGTGATCGGCGCCGGCCAGCAGCGACGCGCGCCAGGCGCGCCCGACCATGCCCTCGATGTCGGCGCCCGACAGCTGGCCCCGCTGCGGGATGGGCGGGATGTCCTCGAGCGCCAGGCTCGAGCCAAGCTTCTTCGCGAGGACCACGAACATCTGCCGGATTTCCTGCTCGTCGGTGGGGTAGAAGAGCGGGATGTGCACTTCGGCGCGTCCCTGCCGCTTGAGGTCGATCGGCAGCAGGTCGGGCCGCGCGGTCAACAGCATCCAGAGAATCTGGCCGCGGTACTTCGTATCGCCCATCTGCGCGGCAATCATCGCGAACACCCGGCTCGACGTGCCCGAGTCGCCCTCCGCCTCGCGGCTGCCGAGCGCGGCGTCGGCTTCGTCCACGACGACGACCACGGGCCCCATGGCTCGTAGGACGGAGAGCACGCGCTCGAGGTTTCCTTCCGTCTCGCCGACGTACTTCGATCGGAAGTTCTTGAGGACGACGCACGGAATGCCGATCTCGCCGCTGACGCACTGCGCCAGAAACGACTTGCCGGTGCCGACCGGTCCGCACAGCAGGTAGCCCATCGGCAGGGTGTCGAGCGCGCCGCGCTTGAGCAGGGCGGCGTCCTGGCGCAGCCGCGCCTTGGCTGCCTCGTGTCCCACCACTGTATCGAGGGTCCACTTCGGCTCCATGAACTCCAGGAGGTCGCGGCACTGGCGCTCGATGAGCCGCTTCTTCAATCCGCGAAAGACAGGCACGTCGAGGCGACGGCCGTTCTCCTCGGCCGACTGGACGAGGACGTTGAGGTCGGCGAGCGAGATGCCGGCCGTCAGCTTCGCCAGTTCGGGGACGCCGAAGTCCGAGAACGACTTGAGATCGCGACCGCCCGGCTGCGCCGTCGACGCCCGGATGAACGTCGCGCGCTCCCCGTCGTCGGGCAGCGGGACTTCGATGGCGGCCACGTGCGGGCTGCCGGTGAGCCGGCCGCTCAGATCGTTCAGCTTCTCGTCCATCAGCACGAACGCCATGTTCAGCTGCTTGATCTGCGGACTCGCGGCCCAGTTGAGCAACGTCACGAGCTGCGACGACGCCGCCGGACTCAGACGCCCGGGCTCGCCGGCGGGGAACACGTACGAGGCCTGGTTGAGCAGCAGCGCGAGGCTGACGCGGTCCGCATCGGCCGCCATCACGTTGCTGCGGACGAACCGATCGAGGACGGCGAACGCCGCCGCGGGATCCTTCGGCAGCGCGCTCAGGTCGCCGACCTTGCGGTTGGCCAGCGTGACCATCTCTTTCAGGCGCGCCGCCTCGCGGCCGGCAAATGCACGCAGCCCCTGGCCCACGTCGTAATGCAGCACCAGCGACCAGCGGCCGAACAGCTGTTCGGCGAGGAACTCCGCCAAGGGCCCGTAGCGGGGCGCGTCGTCGCCGCTCGCGCGGAACAGATCGTCGGTGTTGCCGTGCAGGACGAAGGTGGCCGTCGTGCCGGAGAAATACAGCTCCGCCAGCTGGCTCGCCCAGGCCGGCAACCAACCGGGCAGCGGCATCGATTTGCGCGTGGCGTCCGGCGTCATGAAGACTAGAGGAGTTTACCGAAGATCCGTTCTCAGACCCAGGTCTCGGGCATCAGTGGCGTGATCGGCGCACGTAAATACCTCCTGGATGCCGCGCCGGGGCGGCCACCCGTTCGTACGTCATTCCGGCACTCCTCGAACGATGATGTCGCGTGGCCGCGCCGTTTCGAGGCACCGCGTGAGGGCGCCTTCATCTCTACGGTGACGGCCCACTCAACCTCCTTCGCCGCCTGCGTTTCGGAGCAATCCGTCTCACCGCAGCCGAACGGCAAGGCGAGACGCATGAAGAGCTCGGCCAGGCGCTTCGGATCACGCACCTCGGGCGCCTGTGCGACTTCAACCGCGTGCTGAAGTTCATGGGCGAGCAGCGCAACCAGGCGCACTTCGGCGCCGCGAATGTCGACCGAGACGTGGAGGTACCGACGATTCCCGGCGTTGACGATGTCATGCGGCAAATAGCCGCCGAGCGCCGGCCGCGACTGTTTGCGATCGACGTAGACGACCACGTCCGATGCGTCGAGCGCCGCCACCAAACGGCGGAACGTCTCCGACTGAGCCATCCCCTTCTCGACGAGTGCTACAATCCGCGGTTCGCTGCTCCTCACGTGTGACTGAGACCGGTCGGACCCCTGCGCCAGCGCCAGTGCGAGCACCAGAATCGTTCCCACCGCCCACCTCCCCGCGTTCCCGTCGAACGCGCGGCGATGGTGCGATTTGGAGGCGCTTCAGGTCGGGGGCACGAGCGGGGAGATTCGGGGGAAATTCGAGGGAGTTCCCGTGACGGCGCGATTCGGACCGTTCACCCTCGACTCGGAACGACGGCAGTTGACACACGACGCCGCGGGCGAGATCCACCTCACGCCGAGGGCCTTCGATCTCCTCGTGCTCCTCGTCGCCGAGGCGCCGCGCGTGGTTCGGAAATCGGAGCTGCACGATCGCGTATGGGCGGGCACCTTCGTGTCGGACGCCACGGTCGTGGGCGTCGTGAAGGAAATCCGACGCGCGCTCGACGACCGCGATCGGCATGCACCGCTCGTCAGAACGGCGCACGGCGTCGGCTATGCCTTCGCCGGCGCGGTTGACATGAGGGAGTCCCACGCGTCGGCGGTCAGCCGCTGGGTCGTCGCAGGGGCGAGGCGAATCTCGCTGAGCGAGGGGGAGAACCTGATCGGCCGCGATCCAGTCGCGACGGTCTGCCTCGATGCGCCCGGCATCTCACGCCGTCATGCACGCATCGTCGTGGTCAACGGTGAAGCCCTGCTCGAAGATCTCGAGAGCAAGAATGGCACGACCGTCGGCGACGTCGCCGTGACGGCGAAGGTCGCGCTGCACGACGGCGACTGCATCAAGATGGGGGACGTGCTCCTCATCTACCACGCGTCCGCGTCTGGCGTCTCGACCCAGACGATCGCTCGGCAGCGTTGATGAGTCTGCGCCAGGATCAGACCGTTCTCAGACTTAGGCAATCCGTGGGCGCGACAATCGTGTGTCAACGAGTTGGAACGAGGCGCGCGAGTTCGTCGACCCAGTTCGACACGACCACGAGATTGGATAACTGCGTGTCGGATGGCGGTTTGATCATCAGAAAGCGGCCGTCGGAGGCGACGTCGTATGTGGGGACCAGAGTGGCGCCGCCGCCGTAGAAGTAACGGCCCGCGACAACTCGTGCGGCGTCGGCCGCCTTCCACTGCAGACCGGCGTCGACGCGGACGCTCATGATCGCACCCGCGGGTGCCACGTAAAACAACTCCTGACCGTTGCGAGCCCACACCGGCCGGCTGCCCCCATTGGTCGAGATCTGCCATCGGCCGTCATTCGTGTTCGGAAACGGCCGCACGTAGACCTCGTATTGCCCGGAGTCGTTGGAGTCATGCGCCAGCCATCGACCGTTTGGAGAAACACGGCCGTTCAACACGCGTGTGTCTGCGTGAACAACCGGCACCATGCGATGCGAACCGTCCAGCAGGAGAGCGGCCAGTTCCTGGGTGCCCGTCATGTACAGGAGTCTTGCGCCGTCTGGTGAGACGGACGTGGGGTACAGGTTGTGGTCGGTGAGAAGTAACAGCTCCGCGAGGCCGGTGCCGCGTGTTGTTTGAGAGTAGATGCCCGACGCCCCAGCACGATATGAGGTGAAGAAAATGCGCGTGCCGTCCGGCGCCCAGACCGGGGTCCCCTCGCGCGCGGGATCGGTTGTGAAGCGCGTCAGCGGCCCCCGGGGCAGGTCGTACAGCCAGATGTCCTGATCCCTGTCGGCTATGGCGAGGGCGAGCTGTTTGCCATCCGGTGAAATCACTGGCGTTTCGTACTCGCGAGCCGGAGCGTCCAGTGGCTCCTCGCGGCCTTGCCGATCGACCCACGCCAGCGTTCGCAGCGACGCTGCCGCGACGGTCCCGGCCGACTCATACACCAGCGTGCCGTCGCGCGCCACGTCGAATTGCGCCGCACCGAGGGGAGTGGTGCTTACCGAGGTCAACACCGTGACCGGCGCGCCGACTACCTGCAGCCGTTCGAGATCGAATCGAACCGCACGGAGCGCCCCGGGTGCGGCAAACACCAGGTGGCCGCTCGACACGTAGCGCGCATGACTGCCCCCGTGGATCAGGATCTTCCGTGTCCCCGTCCGCAGATCGAGAACGGCGACTTCCGCGTCTTCGATCGCCCCGGTGTTTCGCGTGATTGTAAAAAGCACCGCGCGACCGTCGGGCAGGAATTCCGGCCACCAATGATCCGCCTCGCCTCGCGCTGCATCTGGCTTCGTGAGGACGGTCGGTTCGCCTCCATCGGCCGAGACCCGAAGGAGGCCCGTGGAAGCCAGGTTCGTCGCGAGAACGATGCTGCCGTCCGGGCCCCACGTCGCGCCACGCGGTCCGTTTTCGTACTTGCAGATCGTGACGGCGGGTCCGCCAGTGATGGGTACCTTCTTCAATGTGGAGGTGGGTCCATTGGCGAAAGCAACCCATTGACCATCGGGCGAGAAGAACAGGCCGCGTGGCGACCCGAGCACGTTGATTGGTGTTGCCTCGAGCTGGTCGAGTGCACGGACGTACAGCACGCCCTGGTCGTGCTGATCGCCATCCGGGCCGGCGTAGACGATGTGGGTGCCGGCGGGGGAAATGGCCAATAAGCGGTTCCCGAAGTCGCCACCTAGACCTGCGCCGATCGTCGTCCGCGTCACGCGTTGCGGCTTCACTGACGTGACGATTCGCGTCGCTGTTCCAGCCAGCACGGCGCCGACGATCAGCGCCGCAATCGGAATCGCCAACCGCCGCCACCTCGTCCCGCTGACTGTCAGCACCGACCCGACCAGACCTCCCGACGCAATCCACTGCAGGAGCCTCGTGACATCGGTTGCGTTCTGCCAACGATCGTCGGGGTTCTTGGCTAAGCAGGTCCGAACGAGATGGTCGAGTGCCGACGGCGCCTGCGGTTGACTCGACGTTACGGGAGGAGGTTCGACATCGAGCACCGCCGCAATCACAGCGGACTGACTCTCGCCCCGAAACGCTCGCCGGCCCGTCAACATCTCGTACAGCACGGCACCGAACGCAAACAGGTCGCTTCTGGCATCGGCGTCGCGGCTTTCGATCTGTTCGGGCGCCATGTACTGCACGGTGCCCACCAGCACGCCGTCGGCGGTCAGCGTCGACGGCATCGTCGATGTTGCGGTGTGCTCGTGATCGGGTGTGGGAATCACCGGCCTGGCGATGCCGAAGTCGAGCAGCTTGGCGCCTGTCGACGTCAGCATGACGTTCGACGGTTTCAGATCGCGGTGCACGATCCCGCGTCGGTGGGCAGCGTCGAGGGCCTCGGCCACGTCTATCGCAATGGCGAGGGCGTCCTTCAGCGGCAGCGGACGCGGCTTCAGACGGGTGAGGCGATTCGCGAGCGTCTCGCCCTCGACGAACTCGAGGACCAGATACGTGGCACCGTCGTGCTCGCCGACGTCGTGCAGGGTGCAGATGTGCGGGTGGTTCAGTTGCGAGAGGATGCGCGCCTCCCGCTCGAATCGTGCGCGCCGCTGCGGGTCGTCTCGGACATGCGCGCGCAGCACTTTGATCGCGACGGTGCGGTCGAGCCGCGTGTCGCGTGCGCGGTAGACATCGCCCATGCCGCCGGCGCCGAGCGGGGCGACGATCTCGTACGCGCCGAGCCGTACGCCGCTGGTCAGTGTCACCGGAACGTGCCGCGGTTGGGAACTGACGTGACGGCCGCGCTTGCTCGCGGCCGCCGCCGCGGCAACTATCCCATTCGCGCGGCTGGAGCGTCAATCCACCGGTTTATGACCAATAGGCCCGTTATTGGCGTAGCACTCCGCGAAGGTCCGTTTCGAGAATCGCGGGCGGCTGGTCCAGCGAATCGGCGAGGCCCGTCAGGTGCTGCAGCTCGGTGACCGCTTTCTCCGTCTGCCGCATGCTGTCGGCCGCCGAGTCGACCTGGCTGCTGAGAAAGTCCGGATCCTGACGATTCACGGACATCTCGGCCAGCGCCTGGATCTTGCTTTCGATCCGATCGAGCTCGATCGACACGAACTCGGCGTTCTTCTTCGCTCGGCCGTAGTTGTCGATGCGGAGCTCGGCGCTGGCAATGCTGTCCTGGAGCGATCGGACGACGCGCTCGTCGTTGGCCGTCTGCGCCGTTGCGAGGTTCTTGCGCATCTCTTCGATGCGGCTGGTGATCTCCGGCTCGTTCATGGCCTGCAGAAACCGATCGAGTGCGGTCTTGGACACCTGCAGCCGCAGGAAGAGCCAGAGCAGACGGTCGAGCCCCGGCGTGCGGATTTCTTCGCCGGGGTTGCCCTGATCGCCGGCGGCTCCCCGCACGCCCGCGGCGATGCCCCGCATTTCGAGGCAGCGGGCGTGCAGCTTCTCGAACCGTCCGCGGGCGTCGGCCGGCAATCCCTTCAGCATGGAGACAAGCGAGACGGGCGCGGGCCCCGCCGCGGCAGGCGTGGCGCGGCCTTCCGCGTGCACCTTGGCATCGACGGCGGCCCGGAATCGTCGAATCGAAATCAGTCCCGCCAGATAGGTCATCTCGCCGGCCGCGACGAGCGGCAGCAGCGCGGTCGCAAACGGCGTGAGCGCCGCGGCGGCCACGCCCCCGGCGAAGAGCAGAACGTTCCACCGGAAGAGGAAGGCCTCCCTGAGATAGTCCGACATGCCGGCCGCTCGTCCCGGCCGGAACATCGGAGGCGGGGGCTGCGGCGCCTTCTCGGGCGGCTGCAGCGGCTTCTCGGTAGGCTGCGGCGCGGGCGGCGCACCCTGGCGCGGTCCGTAGGGGTTCTCCACCTCAATCACCTGCCCGTGTGGAGGTGGTCATGGTGTCCATCAGCTCGCGAATCTCCGAAACGCGATCGACGAAGTCCGGCTCGCGCAGCATTTCCTTGGGCGGCCGCGTCGGCGGCGGCACCATCATCTGCTTGACGATCGTACCGGGGGCGGACGAGAAGACGTACACGCGATCGCCCAAGTAGACCGCCTCCTCGATGGAGTGCGTCACGAAGAACACCGTCGCCTGCGCGTCCTTCCAGAGTTCCAGCAGCAGTTCCTGCATGTGCAGCCGCGTCGTCGGGTCGAGCGCACCGAACGGCTCGTCCATCAGGATGATGCGGGGCGACAGGATCAACGTCCGGGCGATGGCCACGCGCTGCCGCATGCCGCCCGACAGCTCGCTGGGATACTTGCGCGCGTCGCGGGCGACGTCAAGGCCCACCCTGGCAATCCACTTCCGGGCGAGCTCCAGCCGCTCGCCGCGCGCCACGCCGCGGCACTCGAGCCCGAAGGCCACGTTGTCTTCCACGCTGCGGTTGTCGAACGCCGTGTAGTCCTGGAAGACCATGCTGCGGTCGGGCCCTGGCGTTTCCACCGGCTTGCCGCCGACGAGCACCGTGCCGGTCGTGGCAGGGAAGTGCGGCGGCAGCCCCGCGATGAGGCGGAGCACGGTTGATTTGCCGCAGCCCGATGGCCCGAGGATGGCGATGAACTCGCCCTTCTCGGGCAGGTCGGGCACCGTGAAGGTGACGTCCTTGATGACGATCAGCTTCCCGAACCGTTTCGTCACGCCCTGGAAGTCGACGATGTTCGGCAGCGCCGGTGTACTCACATCAGTCCTCGACCTGGCGATACGGGAAGATGCCGCGCTGGAACCAGAAGAGCAGTCGGTCGATGCCGTACGCAAGCAGGCCGATGATGATCAGGATCAGGATGATGTGCTCCGACAGCCCGCGCCGCTGGCTGGTCATGAGCAAATACCCCAAGCCGTGCTGCGCGTTGATCAGCTCGGCCAGCATGATGTACCCGAACGCCAGCCCGAACAGGTGGCGGAGGCTGCTGTAGATGTCGGGCAGCGCGAGCGCCACGAGCACCTTGGTCACGATCTGTAACGGGCTGGCCCCGAGCGTCTGCGCTGTTTCGATATAGCGCTCGGGCACGTTGGCCACCGCCGACGCCGCGTCCGAGTACACGAACGGCACGCACGCGATGAAGATGAACATCACCTTCTGCGCTTCGTCGATGCCGAACCAGAGGATCGTCAGCGGAATGAGCGCGGCGACGGGCAGGTTGCGTCCGAAGAGCGCGAGCGGCGCGCCCGCGGCTTCCACGAGGCGCCACGAGCCCGCGACGATGCCGAGCGGCACGCCGATCACGGCGGCGAGGCCGAACCCGATGAGCACGCGCTTGAGCGTCGCCGCAATGCTCGCGACGAGCCCGCGGTCGCGCAGCAGGCTGGGGAAGCTGCGCACCACTTCGAGCGGGCTCGGGAGGATGACGGGCGAGATGAGACGGTCCTCAGAGCCGAGGCCGCTCGTCGCCAGCCACCAGAGCAGCACGATGAGGCCCATCGCTCCCGCGCCCACCAGGCGCCGCGTCATCGGAGACGGCGCGGCGCGCAGCGCGAAGAGCGAGGGCTTCGCGTCGGACGGCATCTACTTGGCGGGAGCAGCCTCTGCCGGGTAGACCTTGATCTCCACCCGCCGGTTCTTCGCGCCGTTCTCCGGATCCGCCGGATCGGCTGGCCGATCCCAACCCATGCCGGCGGTCGAGAACTGATTGGGCTGCAGCGATCCGAACTTCTTGACGATCGCCTCCTTGACCGAGTTCGCGCGATTGAGCGACAGCTCTTGCACGAGGCTCTTCGGCACCTGTCCCTTCATCGAGCCGTCGGTATGTCCCTCGACGATGATGCGCGCGGCGCCGTACTGCCCGGCGAGCTTGCCCACTTCCTCGACGATGAACCCGACGTTCGGATCGTAGAGCTCCTCCACGTCCTTGCCGTCGACGTTGCGCGCCACCTTCTTGTTGAGATCCCACGAGTTCGGGAAGAAGTGGATGACGACCGTCTTGGTCAGAATCTCATCCTTCTCGCCCTGGATCGACCCCGCGGTCGCCGGCGCGAAGCGGACGTCGTACTCGTTCTTCTGGCTGGCGTACTTCTGGTCGCTGCCCAGTTTCTGGATGACGGTGAAATCCATCACCTGGTCGAACGGCGTCTGCTCGCTGACCGCGTTGATCTTCTTGTAGAGGAAGTACGCCGTCGCCCACGTCCGCTCGAAGTTGGTCGGGTTGTTCTGGTTGAGGAAGAAGTCGCGGTTCTCGGCGTAGTTGGTCGAGTGTGCGTCGCCCAGCATGCCGAGCGCGTCGCTTTCCGGGATGGAGTAGCCGGCCGCCATCAGCTTGGCGACCTTCTGCTTGGCGTCCTGTCCCTTCAGGTCGATCATCGCGTCGAACATGCCCCGCGTCAGGCCTTCCATGATCTCGGGGTTGTCGTTGGCGAAATCCGCCCGCGCGAACCAGACGTCGGCGATGAGCTTGTTGGCCGTCGACGTGGTGACGAGCACCTTGTTGCCCTTCACCTTCTCGAGGTTGTAGATGTCGGGCGCCCAGCTCACGCAGCCCGCGAGGCTCTTGTCCGCGTTGAACGCGGCCGCGGCCTGGAACGCGTCCTGCGTGAACTTGAAGTTCACCTCGGCCGGCTGCACGCCCGCGTTGATGAGCGCGTTCAGGATGAAGAACTGCGACGGCGAGTTCTGCGCGAGCACGACGGTCTTTCCGCGCAGGTCCGACATCGTCCTGATGTTCTCGCGCACGACGATGCCGTCGCCGCCGTTCGACCAGTCGATCTGCTGGAAGACGCGCGGCATCACGCGCGAGTCCTTGCGCAGGCCTTCGAGGAAGAGCGGGAGCATGTCGAGAGTCGCCCAGCCGGCGTGGACGTTGCCCGCGGCGTACGCGTCGCGCATCGCGATAGGGTCGTCGATGAGCACGAGCTCGAGCTTGAAGTCCTTGCCGCCGGCCGCCTTCCACACCTTGCCCGGCTTGAAGCCGTTGTTGGCGTAGATCATCGGGCTCCAGCCGGCCCACACGTTGATGGCGAGCCGCACGGTCCGATCCGCCAGCGGCTTGTAGCTGGAAATGCCCTTGACGGGCGGGAGGCGCTGCGCCGCGACGAACTTGTACTCCTTGACCGTGGTGATGCCGGCGTTGTCGGGTGCCTCGGCGCTGCCTTTCATCTGCTTCAGCTCGTCGGAGGTGAAGTTGCCGATCGAGCTGCCGGGCCCGATGGCGCCGAACCGCCAGAGGGCGATGCCGACGAGGGCGATTACGACGAGAAAGACCGCGACGTAGAACGCGGGTTTGGGCTGGCCGTCCGCCATGATTGACGCTCCTGATCAGCCTTAGCTGCTTTGCTTCTGCGTGTCCGGTTGTGTAGCCGCAGGACCGAGATCCTTGGACCCCTGTGCGATGGTCGTGGTTTCCGGCGACTTCAGGCCGAGCTCGACCTCGAAATTCTGCAGGGCCTGCTCGGCGAGCACGTTCTGCATGCGCTCCTCGGCGTCGATCTCCGCGATGCCCTTCTGCGACAGATCCGCCGCGACGCGCACCTTGCCGCGGTTCTGATCGATCTTCTGCTGGATGACGCTTTCGATCTCGCCGAAGTCGGTCGTGAGGTTGACGTCGAAGGTTTCCGAGAGCTTCGCGATCTCCGCCTCGGCGGCGCTCATCTTCAGCTCGGCGTCGTACTTCTGGATCTTCTCCCGCAGCTCGATCAGCTTTTCGTTCGCGTGCTGGATCTTCTTCAGGCTGTTGCCGTAGGCCGTTTCGTGCATCTGGAGCTGCTGCTCGTTGCGGGCCAGCTCCTGCTTGGCCTTCTGGAGCTCCAGCGCGAACTTTGCGGCCGTGGCGCGGTCGCCGGCCTTCAGGTACGCCTTGGTTTCCGCCTCCAGCTGCTGCGAGTGCGACCGGTTGGCCGAGACCTGCCGCGTGACGCGCTCGACAAGGCCGCGGTACTGCTCGAGCCCCGTGCGCCCATCCTTCAGCTGCTCGACCGCGCTATCGTACTCGTAGCGCAGCTGGGCGATGGGGTCCGCCTCCCAGAAGATGTTCGCCACTTTGTTCAGCTGTGCTACGAACGCGGACCAGAACTTGTGCAGAATCACGGCGTCTCCTTTGATGACGTACGACGTGGCTACTTCCTGACGGGTTCCCTTTCGGCCGCAGCGGGCGCCTCGGCGAGGATCTTGCCTTGATACACGCCGTCCAGCGCCTTGCGCAGATCTGCGCCGTTGCCGGCGCCGAAGACGTCGCCCCCGACCTCCTTGAGGAACCCGAACGTGGCCGGGTTCGTATCGAAAGCGACGAAGTACACCTGGACGCCTCCCTCGCTCTTCTCGAAAATCTCGCGCGCGATCCGGTCGGGAGGCCGGCCGCGCGTGTTCTCGCCGTCAGTGACGACGAGGAGGTATTTGCGAAAGACGCCGGCGCGATATAAGTCGGGGCGCGCCGTGGCGAGCGCTTCGCCGATGGCCGTCCCGCCGCCCGGCGGGGGCACTTCCGACAGCGCGCGCCGGGCTGTCGGCCGATCATAGGGCTCGATCGGCAGCAGGCGGCGGACACTGCTCGAGAAGCTGTACACGCCAATCTTGATCGGAAAATCCGGCCGCTTCGCGACGAACCCGTCCGTCGCATCGAGCATCGCCTCGAGTGCTTCGCGCGCCACTTGGTATTTCGGGCGGTTGTCGCCCGGGGCGCGCTGGGACATCGATCCCGAGGTGTCGACGAGAATCGCGACGGCCGCGCCCAGCCCTTCTTCCACTTCCGCCTGGTACGGCACGTCGTCGGCCACAGGGCGCGCTGCCCGGTCGCGCTTGCTACCCTCGCCGCACGCGAGCGTGATGACGACCAGGAGGGTGACCGCCGAAAGCCGCATGTGTTCAGTGCACCTTATTAGGTGCACGGCGCCGCGTCAACCAGCGACGCTCCTGATATGTCACGACCTCGTGAAGGCCGCCGCGCGCGGCGCGGCGGTTGACGTCACCGGGTCGCGAACATCGCTGGGGCGCCTGGCCTGAGCGTTCGCTGCGCGCCGCCGATCGTCAACGAGGCGCGGCCGCGCAGCACGTTGACGTGCAGGTTGTCGCGGCCCGAGCCGTTGGATGTGACCGTGACGTCGACCGTCGCGTCGGGCTCGAGCTGGTAGGTGCCGACCACCTGCTCTGCGCCGTTCTGGTCGATTTGCAGCAGTTGCACGTGAATCGGATTGCGATTCTCCGCGCTGGCCCGTGCCGGGCTTCCCACGCTCATCGATTGCCCCGTGCGCAGGCTGAACTGCTGCCAGATGGTCGGGGTCAGCTGCTCGCGCAGCTCGATGAACGGCACCGCGCTGACGGCCTTTACGGTGATCGTGCCGGTGACCGGATCGCACGTGATATCGGCGGTCTCCCCGACGACATCGAGCCGCACGTCTTTGGCCAGACCCACGCACGCCGAGACGTGCGCGATCGTGCCGCTGCCGGCAATCGTCGCGTGCACGCCGCCGGGTGTGGGGGCATTCGACAGTTTGACGGTCCAGCCGTTCCGCGTCACGGTGCCCGCCGTGACTCCGTTGTTGAAGTCGTCCGAATAGGCGCCCGACGTATCGACGCCCGAGGCGCGGGAGCGGTCCATTGCTGCCGCGATGCCGTCGTTATCGATCACGAACAGCCCGGCGCCCGTGTTGCCCGCGGCGTCGGACGCCCGAACCTCGAACGTCAGCGCGCCGCCGGGCGCGACGGGAAGTGTCACCGGCACCGTCACGTGCCATGTCCCCGAAAGCGATGACCCTCCAGTCCGCGTTGCCGCGATCCCATTGACGGTGACGCCCGCGACGCCGATCGCGTCGACGGCCTGGACGTCGAGATCGACGGTCGAGGACGTGATCAACGCGTCGGTCGACGGCGACGTGACCGCCAGCGTCGGGGCTGTCGTGTCGTGGACGATCACGGGGAACGTCCCCGTCGCCGTGTTGTGATGGGCATCGGTGGCGTGACAGGTGACCAGCGTCTCGCCGAGGCCAAACCCGCTGCCTGATGCAGGGACGCACTCGACTGGAACGGCGCCGTCCACCGAATCGCCGGCGGTCGGCGAGTAGACCACAGGCGTGCCGAGAGAGCTCGTCGCCTCGGCGACAACGGCCGTCGGCAATGTCAGGGTAGGCGAGGTGGTGTCGTGGACGGTCACCGTCACAGTGGCGGTGCCGGTGTTGCCGTGGGCGTCGGTCGCCGAGCAGATGACCGGCGTCGCGCCGACTGCGAACTGGCTGCCCGAAGCCGGCACGCACGTCACGCCGACGATTCCGTCAACCGTGTCGGTCGCGCTCGAAGTCCAGATGACGAGTGCTCCAGCAGCGCTTGTCGCCTCAGCATCGACGATCGAGGGCACGGTCAGCGCCGGCGCCGTCGTGTCTCGTACGACGACGGTGATGTCCGACGCATCACTCATTCCGCGCCCATCGTCAACCGTCAGCGTGACGGTATGCGAGCCCAGCGTAAACGTCGTCGGGAGGACGCTGCCGGTTCCGAGCAGCGTCGAGCCTTCACGCCATGTGAACGTGAGGACATCCTGATCGGGATCGTTCGAGCCAGAGCCGTCGAGCACGACGGGCCCTCCCGTTGGTCCCGTCGCTTCCGCCGGGGTGGAAGCCGTGGCGACGGCCACGGGCGGTCGATCCTTGCACGTGCCCGCGGATCCGGTCAGGAACGATTCGAGCACTTCAGCGTCGGACAACGCGCGGTCGAAGACCTGAACCTCGTCGACCAGCCCGTTGAACGGATGCGTGCCTTCCCGATCGATGCCGAGCTTGAGCGTGTGGAAGCCAATGGACGGCGAGCCCGTCCACGCGTCGCGCTGTACCAGTTGCCCGTTCAGATAGACGGCGATGGTCGAGCCATCGAACGTGACCGCGAGATGCTGGAACACCGGACTCGCGGGGCCGATGAGCCACGACAGGTCCCCGCTCCCTGCGGTCAGACGATAGTTGCCGCTCCCATCCAGGTCGATCTGGAAGGAGGTCGGTCGCTGCGTCTGGTCTCCCGACGAGATCACGCCCGAAAATTCAGGCTGAAGTCGATCCGCCGTGAGCAGCCAGGCCTGCAAGGTGAACGCCCCGGCCTGCTGGAGTGGAAACGCTGCGGAGCCTGCCCCGACCGCAAACGCCTGGCCCACACGTCCTTGCGCGTACGCCTCAGTTCCCGACCATGTGGCTGGCGCCCGCGTCACCCAGTCGTCCGCACTCGCGTCTCCGGGCAGCCATGCGGTGAGGCCGTGGAGGGGCAGGACGCATGCGCCCAGACTGACGGCGTACGTGACGATTGTCGTATTCGTATTGCCGTTGGCGTCGGTCGCGTTGACGGTGAAGCTCTTGAGGCCCGGCGAACTGGTGTCGAGCAGAGCGCCGTTGGGTACGTCACCCACGCAACTCGCGGCACCGGGGCACGTGTAGGCGGCGACGAGGCGGCTGTTCAAGTCGTAGATGAAATCAGACGGGGAGGTCACAGAGATGTCGAGCCGTGTGATCTCACCGTTCGAGGTCGACGCGAACGTGACGGCGTAATCGGCGCCGCCATTCCCGTCGGTCACCGTGCCGGCCGGAATCAGCAGCTTGCCTGTGCCGACGTCGGCCGTGTCGTATGTTTCGGTGAATGTTGCCGCGTCTCCAGGCGCGAGGCTGCCGTCGGTGATTTGCGGGATCGCCGCCGCGGCGGTGGTGCCGTCGTACTCCTTGGTATTGGTGGTCGCCGTCACCGTCAGCGCGCGTGCGGTGATGGTGCCGGTGGCCGACGGAAGCAGAACGAGGCTGTAGTCCGCGCCGCCATGTCCATCCGTGATGACGCCGCTCGGCGTGAGAATCTTGCCGCTGCCCACGTGGCGGGTGTCGTAGCTCTCTGTGAAGACGGCGCTATCTCCGAAGGCCAGGCTGCCGCTCGTGATGGCCGGCAGGGCTGCTGCGGACGTGGTGCCGTCATACGTCTTGAGGTCGGGCGACGCCGTAACCGTGAGTGGCCTGACGGCGATGTCGCCGACCGTCGCGCTGACGAACGTGATGACGTAGTTTCCGCCGCCGTTGCCGTCGGCAACCGAACCAGCCGGAGTGAGGAGCTTGCCGGAGCCGGCGTGCTTGTTGTCGTACGTTTCAACGAATTCTCCGGTATCACCCGAAGCCAGGCTGCCGACGGTAATCGTGGGCGACGCAAGCGCGCTCGTCGTGCCGTCGTAGATCTTGGCGTTGGAGGCCGCCGTCACCGTCATGGCGCGAGGCGTGATCGATCCCGTGGTGTCGCTGACGAACGTCACGGCGTAATTGCCGCCGCCGTTTCCGTCGTGGATCGTTCCTGCCGGCGTCAGCGTTTTCCCGGCGCCCACGTGGCGCGTGTCAAACGCCTCGACGAACTCGGCCGTGTCGCCGGTTGCGAGCGTGCCACTGGTGACCGCGGGAGCGGCGGTGGTGGCTCTTGAACCGTCGTACTGCTTGCTGGCGCTACTCGCAGTGACCGTGAGGAGACGCTGAGCGATCTCGCCGGTCGCGCTCGTCACGAACACGATCGTGTAGTTGCTGCCGTCGGCGCCGTCGCTGATCGAGCCGCTCGGAGTCAGCACCTTCCCGGTGCCGACGTGCTTGCTATCGTACACCTCGCTGAAGGTTGCGAGGTCGCCGCTGGCAAGCGTTCCCGCCGTAATCGACGGCGTCGCGGCCGCGGCGGTCGTGCCGTCGTATTCCTTCTGATTGGGCGTGGCCGTCACCGTAATCGATCGCGGCGTGATGGTCCCGCTGTTCGCAGCGACGAACGTCACGGCGTAATTGGCGCCGCCGCTGCCGTCCGCGACGACGCCGGCGGGCGTCAAGGGTTTGGCGGTGCCGACGTTCTTCGTCCCGTAGGTTTCGGTGAAGCCGGCTGTGTCACCGTCGGCGAGGCTGCCTGAAGAGATTGCCGGTGTGGCCACCGCGGTCGTGTTTCCGTCGTACTCCTTGCTGTTGGCCGTCGCGGTGACAGTAATCGCTCGAGCCGTGATGACACCCGCGCATGGCACGAACGAAACGATGTAGTTGCTTCCGCCGTTGCCATCGCTGACCGACCCCGAAGGCGTCAGCGTCTTGTGGGTACCCGCGTTCTTCGAATCGTAGGATTCGACAAACGCCGGCGCATCGCCGGTGACCACGCTGCCGTCGGTGACGGCTGGCAGGGCGGCGGCATGTGTCGTGCCGTCGTATTCCTTCGTCTCCGTGACGGCGGTGACGGTGATAGCCCGCGCCGTGATCGCACCGGTCGCGACGGCGACGAACGCGATCGAGTAATTGCCGCCGCCGTTGCCGTCGCTGACCGATCCGCCCGGCGTCAGTGTCTTGGCCGACCCCACATGCTTCGTGTCGAACGTCTCCGTAAAGCCGGCCGCGTCGCCGGTCGCCAGCGTGCCGGTGGTGATCGCCGGCAAGGCTTGCGCGCTGGTCGTGCCGTCGTACTGCTTCACAACGCTCGTCGCAGTGACGGTAATCGGCCGTGCGGTGATGGTCCCCGTGGTGACTGGCAGGAGCGTGGCCGCGTAGTTCGCGCCGCCGTTCCCGTCGTCGACCACGGCTGCCGGCGTGAGCGTCTTACCGACACCGGCGTGCTTGGTGTCGTACGTTTCGGACAACGTCGCCGAGTCGCCGGATGCCAGGCTGCCAACAGTGATGGACGGCGTCGCGGCCGCACCCGTCGTTCCGTCGTATTCCTTCGTGTTGTCGGCGGCCGTCACCGTGATCGCGCGCTGGGTGATGACGCCGGTGGTCACGGCAACGAGCTTCACGGCGTAGTTGGCGCCGCTGTTGCCGTCGTTGACCGATCCGGCCGGCGTGAGTGTCTTGCCGGATCCGACGTGCTTGGTGTCGTAGGTCTCGCTGAAGTTCGCTGAATCGCCGCTCGCCAGGCTTCCGGACGTCATCTGGGGGATGGCGGCTGCCGTTGTCGTCCCGTCGTACCCCCGCGTGTTGGCGACGGCGGTGACGGTCACCGGAGCAGCCGTGATGGTGCCGGTCACGCTCGCCGCAAACGTCACGGCGTAGTTGGCGCCGTTGTTGCCGTCGGCAATCGAACCGGTCGGCGTCAGCGTCTTCCCGCTTCCGACGTGCTTCGTGTCATAGCTTTCCGTGAGCGTCGCCGTGTCGCCCGGCGCAAGAGCGCCGGAAGTGATGGTGGGCGTCGCCGTGGCGCTCGTGGTGCCGTCGTAGACCTTGGTATTGCTGGCCGCTGTCACGGTGATCGCCCGTACGGTGATGGTGCCGGTGGCGGCCGTTGCGAACGTGATCACGTAGTTCGCCCCGCCATTGCCGTCGTTGATTGAGCCGGTCGGCGTCAACGTCTTGCCTGAGCCGACGTGCCTGGTGTCGTACGTTTCGGTGAGCGTCGCCGTGTCACCGGTGGCCACGCTGCCGACAGTCACGGTCGGTGTCGCCGCGGCGCTGGTCGTGCCGTCGTATGGCTTCGTGTTGTCGGCCGCCGTGACGGTAATGGCGCGGGTGCTGATCACGCCGCCTGCGCTCGGCGCGAAGGTGATCGCGTAGTTGGCGCCTGAAGCGCCGTCGCTCACCACGCCGGCGGGCGTCAGAACCTTGCCTGTCCCGAAGTGCTTGGTGTCGTATGTTTCGGTAAAGGTTGCCGTGTCGTTGGCCGCCAGCGTGCCCGACGTGATCGTGGGGACGGCCGCCGCAGCCGTGGTGCCGTCGTAGACTTTCGTGTTCGGGACCGCCGTCACCGTGATGGCGCGTTTGTTGACGGTCAGGGTCCCGTTCGTCGTGGCGAAGTCGTCCACGCTCGTACCGGCGCGGATGGTGAAAGAGCGACTCGAAACCGCCGGCGCTGTCGCAGTCGTCGTGATCGTCAGCGTGCTCTGCAGCGAGGTATCGGTTGGCGTGAACGAGAGAGAACTCGGCACGAAACTCGCGCTCGCGCCCGACGGAAGCCCCGTCGTGACACTGAGCGCCGCCACGAAGGCCCCCGAGCTTCCGCCGCCGCTACCGCGCGTGACCGTCACGCTATACGTCGCGCTGCCTGCCGCACCATAGGTCGGGACGGTTCCCGTCTGCGCCCCGACGCTGACGGACCCGACCTTTGGCGAGTCCGTGAACGTGACCTGCGCCTGCGAAGCGGCGCCGCGGGCCGTCACATAGAAGCGAACACCCGCGTCGCGCGCATCCGGCGTGAAGTCGGTGTTTGTGATGTGGCCGCTGGCATCGGCGATGGCGGTGAGCGAGGGATGATCGTCGAGCGGTGGCACCTCCCGAAGGTCGAGCGTCACCTGTTCGCCCGGCTGCCAGCCGGAGCCGGTGATCGTGACCCTCTCGCCTGGTGCGTAGTCGTCCCGATCCGTTTCGAGCGTGGCGAACGCATACATCTCGGTCGTCGCGACGGCGCTGCCGCCTGCGAGGAGCACCAGTGCCCGGGAGGACAACGCGGTCGCGGTCGAGCCGACACGGGCTGCTGAGGGCGACCCTGTCAGGGTGAACGTTCCGGTCCATGACGCAAAGACTTCCGCAGTCGCCACGCCGGCACCTCCCGCAGTGCCGCCGACGATCAGCACGTTGTTGTTGTGCGGCAGCAGCAGCGCCCGGTGATCGCGGCGTCGTGACGCGAGAGGGCCGGTCGGTATGAAGGTTCCGGAGGCCGCGTCATAGATTTCTGCCGAGGACAGCTCTGTTGATCCGTTCGTGCCGCCTGCGACGAGGACGTTGCCATCGAGCAGCGCCGTGGCGGTCAGTCCTGCGCGCGGCTCCGAAAGGCTGACGCTCTGGACAATCGTCGCACTCGCGGCGTCGTACAGATCGACACTGCTCAAGGGGGTCGTCCCGTCCGAACCGCCGGCGAGAAGGACACGGCCGTCCGGAAGCGTAGCCGCCGCGTGGCCGACGCGCGGCGCGGACATCGCCACACCCGGCGCCGACGAACGCGTAACTGGATCGAAGACTTCGACGCTGCTCGTGACGTAACCGCCCGACTCGCCGCCCGCAATCAGCACACGCCCGTCGCCGAGCAAAGAGGCCGTCAGGCCGGCACGCGGCTCGGCCATTGAACCGACGACGGTCCATACGTCCGCGCCTGGGTCGTAGATTTCCAGCAGGTCGGTGGCCGAGCCGTCCGGCATGACGCCGCCCGCCACGAGCACGCGGCCGTCGAGGAGAACCACGGCACCGTGACGCGCTCGCGCGACGTGCATCGGGGCGGCCGGTGACGATCCGGTGACGGCATCGAACAACTCGGCGCTCGCCACGGCGCGCCCATCGTCGCGAAGGCCGCCCGTGAGCAGCACACGACCATCTGGCAATGGCACGGCCGTGGCAAGATCGCGGACACCCGACAGGGGAGCGCTGGCAGCCCAGACATTGATGCCGCTCTGGTCGTCGGCGCCTTTGACCAGAAGGCCATATCCGAGGAAAACCGCCACGATAACGGCTGCGGCGCGGGGAAGCGTACGCATACGACCACTCCTCGAGTAGCGAGACGAGTAAGTTGTCGGTATACCGTTGAGGTCTCTGTAGGCAGGCCCGGCTAATTAATCCGGCTAATTAATAAGGAAGTCGGCGGGCAATGGTTCAGCTAGGTCACCGAAACTCGATCAGACTCAGATCGACGCCGCCCGAGGCAGTCTGGGTGTAAACCAGCCGGCGGCCGTCTGGCGTGACCGTCAACGAGTTCACCTGGCCGGTGATCGACTTGGACGCCACGTCCACGATCTTCCTACGTGCGTACTCGAAGAAACGCAGCGCCACATAGTGTCCCCACACCGGATCCAGCCCTGTGTAGTAGACGCCTTCTGCCACGGGGACAAAGTACCCGATGGGTCCCTTGATGTCCTCGACCAGGCGTTCTTCCGGATTCGCCGTCGCGTCTCCGGCAAGAGAGCGGGCGAAGAGCCCCCAACGGTCGTCCTTGATGTAGAGCACCCGGCCGTCGGAGGTCTCGGTTGCAGACTTGCCTTCAAACCACCGTTCCATCTCGCTCTCGCCCGTCGCGGTGCTCTCGGCCGGTACTCGATAGAGGCGCATTTCGCCTCCGATCCGTCGCGAGCAGTAGAGAAACTTTCCGTCGCGCGACCACGAGGGAATGTTGCATCCGGGCACGTCGTGAGTCGCTTGCCGTGGACGGGGCTGGTCCTGGCTCGTATCGATCACATAGATCTGCACCTCGGCGCCCACCCGCGCGAAGAACGCGACGTGCCGGTTGTCGGGAGACCAGCGCGGGACGCTCAGGCTCTGGACTCCAAGCGTGGTCACCTGCTTCGGGCTGCCTCCATCCGCGTCCGCCATCCACAATTCGGGAGTCCCGCTGCGCCGGCTGACGAAAATGATGCGCTTGCCGTCCGGCGCGTACTCCGGACTGGTGCTGATGTTTCCGAGGTGAGACAGCAGCACAGGCGATCCCTCCGGCACGCCTGCGGCTCGAAGAGGAATCGCCCAAATGCGTGACCCCGGGGCGCTCAGCTGCGCCGTGACAATCCGCGGCGTTCCTCTGACATCGTCTTTGGCGATCGCAATGCCTGCGATTCGGGCGCCCGACACGTAGATTTGCTGGACGTCCGCGCCGGCCTCCCACTCCAGGATTCGCGCTCCCTCCGAGAACAACAGCCGCTCGCCTGCCCACGCGGGCGATTCCGGCGTTCTTCCATCGAAGGGCACGGCAACGAGCCGACTCCGTACCTCCATGTCTTCACTCAAGGGCTGAACCAGCAGCGTAGAGGTGGCAGGAGATGACCAGCGCACGAACGCCAGCGATCGTCCGTCGGAAGAGAATGCCGGCGATGCGTCGCCAATCACACCATCCGGCGGAGTCGTCAGGCTCCGTACTTTCCCATCTGTCAATCGCATCAGGTACAACTCGGACCTGCCCGAGTCGAGGGCCTGCGACGCGAACGCGATGTGCGCGCCGTTCGGAGTCCACGCCAGCCAGCTGGATGCAGGGAACGACAAGAAGCGAATCTCTCGCAACTTACGCTCCGGTCCCCCTAACGCCGGAACGACGATGAGATCCCCGGTGGCGGCTCCGCGCTTCCTCACAAACGCAATCTGTCGACCGTCTGGCGACCAGGCTGGAAAGACGTCCACGGTATCCGGCGAGACGTCGTGGGTCAGTTGACGCGGCTCCTCCTGCCCGTCCGACCGAGTCACATAGACGTCGCGGTGTTTCCCTTCTTCCCCGGTCCACGAAAAGGCCACCAGCGAGCCGTCGGGCGAGACCGACGGTGTTGTTTCATCTCCTGTGGACGTCGTAATCGTGGTGACACGCGAGACGTCCGGCCACCGCCGTGCAGCCGCGCCGCGACTGGAGTAAACCCACCAGAACGCTGTCGTTAACACCAGGACGCTCGCTGCGGCCGCGGCGACCAGCGTGGCTGGCCGCACTCGCGACGGTTGCCCCAGCTCGAGCAGCTCCTGCCGGACGGCCGCGACGCTCTTCGGGCGCCGGGCAGGATCCCGTTGGAGCATGCCGAGAATCAGAGCGTTCAGCCGGGAGGCGATCCGTGAACGGGACCGACACGGGGGCTCGATCGCCGGTTCCGTCGTGCTGGCGAGCATGCTGCCAAGCGAAGCCCCCGGAAACGGAAGTCTACCGGCCACCATCTCGTAGAGCACCAGGCCGAAGGCGAACAGGTCCGTGCGGCTGTCGGATCTTCCCCGAATCTGTTCAGGAGCCATGTAGGCAGGCGTGCCGACGACCGTGCCCACTTCGGTGGCGGCCGGATCCAGCGATCGAGTTACGTCGTCGACCGCCGCCGTGTGCGTGGCCAGGCCGAAGTCGAGGACTTTGACCGTGCCATCGGGCCGGAGCTTGATATTTGCGGGCTTGAGATCGCGATGGACGAT
>Ga0066903_100000336_pt1 | contig 28221 bp, 21 predicted proteins | sample PanSoiMetaGPlot1_FD_67491 | JGI IMG/M metagenome (GOLD analysis project Ga0066903, IMG submission 67491) | Tropical forest soil microbial communities from Panama analyzed to predict greenhouse gas emissions - Panama Soil - Plot 1 (version 2) | ecosystem: Environmental > Terrestrial > Soil >... | reverse complement strand
AGGAAAGTCGGCTTCGGCCCCAGAGGGCTTCGGCTCGATGGGCGACCGCGCGACGTCGAAGTCCCCGTACGGCCCCGTCGACACCTGGTACGGATACGCCGTGTCGGCAGGAAAGTCGGCGCCCACTTCGGCGACCGCGCCGCCCGTCCAGATCGTGTCGTCGGACGGCTTCAGCTGGACGGACTTCGCCATCGGCGCGGCGGCGATGTTCGGGACATTCGCGCTGCTAGGCGTCGCAGGCCTGGGGCTGAGGGGAGCACGCTCGGGTCACGCGCTGCGCAGCACGTAAACGGAGGCCCTCCTCCGGCCGGAACGGGCGGTCCCACGGGCCGCCCGTTCCATGTTGCGACAACTGTCGCGGCCGTCACACGCGCCGAGTGCCGAATGTTCGAAAGCGGCAGGAACCAACCGCCGTGCCGGTCAGGTCCACATGCACGTCGATGTGGGGGTCTGCCGAGAGTTGTCGAGCGACGATCCTGTCCCGGAGGGAGACAGGGTGGGGCTGCCCGGCGGCACTGTCACCTTCGCCTTCACCGACATCGAGTCGTCCACCGACCTCGTGCGACGGCTCGGGGAGCGGTACGGCGAGGTGCTCGCGCAACACCGGCAGATCGTCCGCCGCGCCTTCCGCGCCGCCTGCGGCGTCGAGATCGATCGGCAGGGCGACGCGTTCTTCTTCGCCTTCCCGCGCGCTCGAGACGCGGTCGGCGCGGCCGTCGAGGTGCAGCAGGCCCATGCACTCGCCTCCTGGCCCGACGATGCCCACGTCCAGCTCCGCATCGGCCTGCACACCGGCGAGCCGATGCTCGGCAAGGAGGGCTACCTCGGCCTGGACGTCGTGCGAGCGGCCAGGCTCTGCCGGATCGCACGCGGCGGCCATATCCTGATCTCCGAGACGACGCGGGCACTCGTCCGCACGGCCCTTCCCGACGGCGTCGCGGTCGTCCCGGCCGGAGAGCGGCAGCTCAAGGGCATCGACCACCCCGAGCCGGTTTACGAGCTCGCAATCGACGGCGCCGGAGAGCGCCTGCCGATTCCGGCGGTGCTCGAGCGCGAGATCGAGGAGCGGTTCGGGCGGTTCGGGCTCCGGATCGCCGCACGGCTCGGCGAGCACGTGACGGACTCGTTCCAGGAGGCGAAGGACGCGAGCCTCGAGCATCTCGCCGCGCGTGCGGTCGCGTCTCTCGAGGGCCGCCTCCGCCTCCCGCACCGCAGAACCTGCTGAGCCGGCTCGCGTCGGCTAGCGTCCGCGCTATGACCGACGCGAGCACATCAGACAACAGGCCTGCGGACCGGCCGGACTACGAGCCGCCGCAAGGCGCCGGCACGACTGCGACCTGGACCGCCGCAGACACGACCATCGAATACACGGCCAGCGCCGGCTGGGTCGTGCTCCGCAAGAAAGACAAGCCGTCCGCCGAGATCTTCTCCGTCTCCTACGTCGCGCGCGACGCCGACGCCGACCGGCCGGTGACCTTCGTCTTCAACGGCGGGCCCGGCGCCTCGTCCGCGTTCCTGCACATGGGAGCCGTCGGCCCCCGCCGAGTCGCGTTCCCGGCGGACGGGACGCTCCCGACCATGCCTCCGCAGCTCGTGCAGAACGAGGAGTCGTGGCTCGGATTCACGGACCTCGTCTTCGTCGACCCGGTGGGAACGGGCTTCAGCCGCGTCGTCGAGCGCGAGGACAAGGGCACGAACGAGGACAAGGGCCAGGCTGGAGCCACCAAGGACGACCGGACCGACCCGCAGGAGTTCTTCGGCTACAAGCGAGACCTCGAGTCGCTCTGCGAGTTCATGGGTCGCTGGCTGTCGAACAACGGTCGCTGGGCCTCGCCGATCTTCATCGCCGGCGAGAGCTACGGCGGCTATCGCGTCGGACGCCTCGTTCGCATGCTCCAGGAGTCGACGGGCATCGGACTCAACGGCGCGATCCTGATCTCGCCGGCGCTCGAGTTCGCAAACCTCGTTCCCAACGACTACGACGTGCTCTCGTTCGTCGACGTCGTGCCGACGATGGCGGCGGCAGCCGCACACCACGGCCGCTCGCGGGTCTTCGCGGCCGAGACGCCGCTCGAGGACGTGCTGCGCGAGGCAGAGGCGTTCGCAACCGGCGACTACTCGGCGTTCCTGACCCGGGGCGCCTCGATGGACGCCGCCGAGCGAGAGCGGATCCTCACGCGGCTCGCCGACCTCGTCGGCCTTCCGACGGACCTCGTCACACGCAGCGAAGGCCGCGTCGCGATGCGCACCTTCGCCCGCGAGCTCCTGCGCGACCAGCGCAAGGTCGTCGGCCTCTACGACGCGACGATCACGGTCACCGATCCGTTCCCCGACCGCGACTCGTTCGAAGGCCCCGACCCGACTCTCCAGGGCATCACGCCGGCCTACACGATGGCCGTCAATCGCCAGTTGCGCTCGGAGATCGGCGTCGAGACCGACCGGGAGTACGCGGTCCTCAGCTTCGCGGTCAACGAAGCATGGAAGAACGACGCTCCGAAGCACTTCTTCGCACCGCCGGTCGGAGCCACCGACGACTTCCGCTACGGGATGGCGCTGAACCCGCACATGAAGGCGTTCATCACGCACGGCCGGTTCGACCTGGTCACGCCCTACTACTCGAGCGACCGGATCCGCAACCTCATGCGTCTCGACCCGGGGGTCGCGGGCCGTCTGACGGTTCGCCACTTCGGCGGCGGCCACATGTTCTACGCGTGGGAGGAGAGCCGGAAGGCGTTCTCGGAGACGATCGCCGCCTTCGTCGCGGACGCGACCGGGAAGGGCTAGCGAAGCCTGCCCTGCGCCTGTGCCCGTTCCAGCAGGCCGGGCGGCATGGGCACGCCCGGAGGCCGTCCGTCGACCAGGTGGTGCACGAACACGTAGAGGACGGGAGCCCAGGCGGACTCGATCTGGAGCAACGGCGAGCTGTTGGGCTGGAACTGGACCGCGGGCACGCCGCCTGGGCCGGCCGCCATCTGCAGCGGGCCAGTCTCCGCGTACCAGAACGAGTCTGACTGAGCGCCTCGCGCGAACACGAGGCGCTGGCTCGTGACCAAAACGTCCGCCTGGCCGAGCCCGTGCCAGCGTGGAATGGCCGCCCTCCGCGCGTCGGCTTTCTTCTGGGCGTTGTAGGCGAGGCTGGCCGCCCCGGTCACGGCGAGCCCGACGGGCCCACCGACGAGCAGGAACGACGAGCGGTACTGCTTGTCCTCGCCGAAGAACCCCGAGACACCGACCGGCGCGAAGTGCGCATGCGCGACCTCACCCGGACCGAGCTGGATCGGCGGCGCCTCCTGCGGCAGACTCGCGCCGCCGGCCAGCGCGCCCGACCACCGATAGGCCTGGAGATACCCCTCGTCGTAGGCCGACCACCCCGCGGCGCTCATGCACCGATCTTAGAGCTCGAGGGACATGCCTTCCCGCGCGAGCGCGGGAAGCTCGTCGCCGTCCGGCCAGAGCTCGCGGGCTCGCTCCTGGAGCTCGTCGAGCTTCTCGTCGTCGTGAAGCGGGTCGTGGTGGAAGAGCAGAAGTCGGCCGACCGTTGCGCGGCTGGCGAAGACGACCGCGTCGGCGACGCTCGAATGTCCCCAGCCGATCTTGTCCGGATATTCGTCCTCGCTGTACTGCGCGTCGTGGAAGAGCGCCGTCGCCCCGGCCGCGACGGCGAAACCCGACATCCAGTCGGGCGACAGCGTCGCGAGCGGTATGCCGACGGCCGGCTCGTGGTCGGGCAGGTAGGCGAATACGGAGCCGTTCTCCGTCAGCCGGTAGCCGACGGTCGTGCCCGGATGGGAGACCTCGGTGGCGAAGAGCTCCGCGTTCCCGATCCTCCACGGCTCTTCGGGAATGTCGTGGAACTCGAGCCGGGCGGGGATATCGGAGAGCGCAAGCGGGAAGACCGGAGGCGAGAGGTAGAGGGAGATCCGTTCCTCGAGGCTGCGCTCCGTCGACGGCGGGCCCCAGATGTGGAGCTCCGTCCGCGGGTCGAAGAGCGGCGCGAAGAACCCGATGCCCTCGACGTGGTCGAGGTGGAAGTGCGTAAGGCAGAGGTGGATCTCCCGGGGCCCACGACCGGCCAGCTCGAGACCGAGGTTCCGAATCCCGGTGCCCGCGTCGAAGACGATCAGCGTGCCGTCCTCGAGTTCGGCCGACACGCAAGACGTGTTCCCGCCGAACTTGAGCGTCGAGCGGCCGGGCGTCGCCAACGAACCGCGACAGCCCCAGATCGTCACGCGCACCCGGCTACTCCCAGAAGAGGACGACGATGCCGACAAAGTCGGATCCCCGCTTGAAGAGCGGGAAGGCGGTCGTCTCCAGTTCGTGCTTCTTCCCGTCCAGGCTCGTGATCCGGAGCGGGCCGGTCGCTGCGCGCTTCTCGAGGAAGGCGATCCCCGAGGGCATCTCCTCGAGCGGCATCGGCTTTCCGTCCAGCGTCTCGACCTCGAACATCTCTTCCCACTCGGAGGCGACGATCTCGCCGGCGGCCGCGAACGGCCGGCCGAGGATCCGCTCCGCCGGCTCGTTGTAGAAGACCAGCGTCCCCTCGTCGTCGGTGATGAACATCGGCGTCGAGGCGTTTGTCGCCAGCTCCCTCGCCAGGATCAGCATCAGGTCCTTGGCGGGCTTCGCCTCTTGCATGTCGAGAGTCTACGAATGTCTGCCCATCTAACGTCCGTGCCGGCTTAGAGACGCTCCTCACCACTCCGGGCGCTGCCGATTCGTGCTGAATCGCCTGCAGACGGGCCCTACTTGCGCACGTCCTGCCCGTGGACTAGGGTGCCCGACTTGCGCCTGCGGCCGGGGGGTCCTGGGCGGGTTCACGAGCCGAGCTCGCTCGTTTTGCTGCGCCTTCGGGGTGGGCGTCGCCGTGTCCGTTTCCAACTCCGAGAGGGGGAACTCTGTGGCTTGTCGTTCGCGTGACGCGTGGACACGCCTACCGTCGGTCCTCGCAGCCATCGTGGTGGCTCTCGTCGCCGCAGCCGGCGCCCAGGCATCGCCCGGCTTGCTGGTCGGCGCAGCCGAGGACGCCGGAAAGGCTCCGACACCCGAGGACGCGAAGGTGAAGATGGATCTCGCCAAGCTCGCCGGTCTCCAGGCCATCCGGTTGACCGCGAGGTGGCAAACAGGGCAGAGGGCGCCGCTTCCGGCTGACCTCGCTGCGCTGAGGAACGCGGTGACCGCCGCCGACCAGGACGGAGTCGTCGTCTACCTGTCGGTGTTCCCGACGGGGAGCAGGGTGACTCCGGTCACCGCCAGAGCCCGCTCAGACTTCGCGGCGTTCGCGGCCTCGCTCGCCCGGGACCTCCCAACCGTGGGCCGCATCATCGTCGGCAACGAGCCCAACCTCAACCGCTTCTGGATGCCGCAGTACGACGGGCGTGGCCGCGACGCCGCCGCACCTGCGTACGAAGCGCTGCTCGCAAAGACCTACGACGCGTTGAAGGCCTTAAGCCCCTCGCTGATCGTGATCGGCGGAGCGGTGTCGCCGAGAGGCAACGACACGATCCGCTCCAAGAAGCACTCCCCGACGACGTTCATCGCCGATCTCGGCAAGGCTTACCGCCTGAGCGGCCGACACCGTCCGATCATGGACGCGTTCTCGCTGCACCCGTACGAGGACAACTCGAGCATTCCGCCGACTCTGCTGCACCGGCGTTCGACAGACATCGCGATCGCCGACTACGGCAAGCTCGTGAACTTGCTCGGAAAGGCCTTCAACGGTACGGCACAGAAGGGGTCGAAACTGCCGATCGTCTACGACGAGTTCGGTGTCCAGTCGGTGATCCCGCTCGCCAAGCAGGCTGCGTACGAGGGGGTGAAGCCCCGGTCGGCGCGGCCGGTCAGCGAGGCGAAGCAGGCCGTCTACTACGCCGAGGCGCTCGCCCTTGCCGCGTGCCAGCCGACAGTCGTGGCACTGCTGATCTTCCACGTCTCCGACGAGCCCGATCTCGATCGCTGGCAGTCGGGTGTGTTCTACGCCGACGACACGCCGAAGACAAGCCTGCGCGTCGTCGCGCGCGCAATCGGCCTGCTCCGTTCGGGCGGTGTGGGCGGTTGCACGCCCGCGGCAGTCAGGGCATTCGCCGCCCGGTCGTTCGCGGCCGGCTGAGACAGACTCGACGGGGGGAAGCGACCACTTTCCCCCGTCGACCCTCCCGTGTCGTCGCCCGGCTATCGTCACGCCGCACGCCCACGAAAGTCCTGTCTGTGAAACACGCCATCGTCATCGGTTCGGTCCTGCTCGGGATTGCCTTCGTCACGGTCGCGATCGTCTACTGGGTCACGCCCGCGAACTCGCTGCCAGACTTCTTCCCGGGACACAGGTCGCACTCCACGCAGTACCACGGCAAGCACGGACTCGCGGCCTTCCTGATCGGGCTCGGGCTGCTCACCTTCGCCTGGGCCCAGCGAGCTCCCAAGAAGACGACGCCCTCGGCTTGATCATCCGTTCGGGGCGAGGTTTCCCCTCGCGTCAGGGATCTCGGCTCACGCGGGAGAGCCGATCCATGAAGGGCAATGAAAGCCCTGGGTCTCCTCGCGGCCGCGGCCGCGGCCGCAGCTTTCCTCGCCAGCGCGTCCGCGCCGGCGTCGACCACGTGTCTGGTCTCGAACCGGACAGCGTGGGGGACGAACTACTCCCAGCCCGGCGGAGCAGGCGCCAACTGCGCCTACGGCACCGCCCTCACCTACACGAACACGTCCTTCTTCTGCAATAAGCCACTGGCCAGCTACGGCAAGCTCCCCCTGAAGGTGACCGTGATCGCCAACGGCCCGTGGGCGAAGCAGAACGCGGGAGCCATCATCCTCTCCGACGGCTGCACCGGCGACAGCAACAGCGACACGATCGACCTGATCCTCGACGACGAGATGAAAGGCGCCGTCCTCGACAAATGGGGCAACGGCCAGGACGCCGTCAAATACAACGGGACGACCGGCCCCAACAACGTGCAATGGACGGGCGAGTTCCAGTGCGGCCACGTATCCCCCGGCGCCCACCAGGACGCCCTGCAGATGCAGGCGGGACAGGGCAACGCCCTCGTCAACGGCAAGACCGGCAACTGGAACAACGGCACCTCCACCTGCCTCGGAGCCGGCGGCGCCACCTTCTACAGCTCCGCCAACAAACACTTCCCCGGACCGCCCACGTCGATCTACGGCGGCCAGTTCGTCACCTGCAACCACGGCCTCTACGGGGGCAAAGACATCAACCACGGCGGCGGCTACCCCGTCCAGAACACCGGCACGGTCAACGGCGCTTCCTTCCGCACCGGACGTAAAGACGGCACCGACACCAACTGCGGCTCAGGCGGCGGAGGCGGCATGCCCTGCGCCGCCGGCAACACCCTCACCACCACCAGCCTCACCTGCCAGGTCTGGGACCGCGCGACGAGACAGTGGAAGACCTCCTGAGGTCTTGACGAAGCAGGCCGCCCGCGGAGCCCAAGTCTCCGGGGCTCTGCCGGCGCCTACTGAAGGGCCGGCAACGCGAGCGCGATCGAGATGGTGAGATACCCGGTGTAGGGTCTCGCGGTGAACGCTGTCATGTTGCTTCACGCGGGTATCGCGGACAACCGCATGTGGCGGCCGCAGGTCGACGCGTTCCAGGCAGCGGGATACCGGGTTATCACTCCCGACCTCCGCGGGTTCGGCGAGCGTCGACTCGAACCGGCGCCCTTCTCGCACGTCCGGGACGCCGAAGCAGTCCTCGATGGCCCGGCCGCAGTGGTCGGCTGCTCGCTCGGGGGACGCGTGGCACTCGAGCTCGCTCTTCATCGCCCTGATTTCGTCGAGCGGTTGGTCTTGATCGCGCCCGGCATGCCGGGTTGGGAATGGTCTGAGGCAACACGCGCGGGGTGGGCTGCGGAAGAAGCAGCGTACGAGGCGGGCGATTTTCAGGCCGCGGCAGAAGCCAGCATTCGCCTTTGGCTGGACGGGCCGAACCGTTCGCCCGAGGAGGTCGACCCGGGAATCAGGGCAGCTGTCACGGAGATGGTGCTGCGTTCCTACGAGATGCAGAAGGATGCCTGGGAGGAAGGTGCTCGCGAGGAAGATGTACTCGACCCCCCGGTCGGCGGCCGCCTGGGCGAGGTCGGTTGTCCAACGCTGGTGCTCGTCGGACAGGAGGACGTCCCGGACATGCGAGCGATCGCAGCCCACGTCGCAGACTCGATCAAAGGTGCCCGCCTCCTGACCGTGAACAGTGCAGCGCACCTGCCGAGTCTCGAGCGCGCCGACGAGGTCAACACCATCCTGCTTGCCTTTCTCGGCGAGGGCTGACCTACCGCCCGACGGTTCGACTCACGAGTCGTCGTCGATGATGGTCGCTACACCTGTCGGATCTGCCGGCGCCACGTAGTAGAACTCCGGTGAGACGCTGAGGGAGAAGGTCTCAGTGGACTCAGCCGGTGTCGCCGTTTACGGCAATCGAAATCGTCTTCTCTTGCTGCCCAGTCTGAAAGGTGAGGTGACTGGACATCGCCGTGTAGTCAGCCGGTGCGGTCGCGCTTCCGTCAGCAGTATCGAACGTCAGCACTAAGGGGCTGGAGGCTGTATTCGGCGCCGACAGGGAAACGTCGAAGCGAGCTGCCCTCGTTCTCCCTGTGCCCTCGGTCACCGTGATGTCCGAAACGGAAAGATTCGGGACGTCGTCATCGAAGATTTCGCCTGCGTGCCGATTCGATCCATCCTGCCCCGTCGGGCGCGCGTTGACGACGTTGGAGACGCGCAGAACGAACAGTTCGGCTCCAAAAGGCGGGGGGCCGTCGCAACGAATAGAAGTGAGCCACTTGTTGGGACGCAGTCCTCGCCTGGCGTCGCCCTCGGTTGTGGAAGTTGCAGCAATCCTTGCTGTCGGTCGCGGAATCCAGACTGACCGGAAGATCGCTGGGAGCCGAAAGATGAAGCGAAAAGTACGCAGGCGTTAGGCCACCCGTCCCCTCCACCACTTGGAACCCCATCACAGTGAGTTCCGGGAGATCGGGGGGTTCGACGCCTGAACGGAACACGAGCGCAGTGGTACTCGCAAGAGCGGCCACCAGCAGCACGAGAACCCTGCTCAGGCCGAGTCGAACAAGTCGTTCGAACAGCCACCGCATCGCCTGCCTCCCCTCCCCAAGCATGAAGGACGCCGCTTTGTACCACCGGTAAGGCCGGAGGGGCCCATGGGGGCTGGTGGCCGCGGCGGGCCACTCGGGTCATGTATCAGACCCGCCGCCGCTGAACAGCATGAGGTGTGCTGAATGACGCAATCTGGTCATGGACGGGCACCTGAAGGCGGCCTAGCGTGGATCGAGGGCGCGAACCACACGCTCGGTTCGTGCCCCGGCCCAGGGCACTCGCCGGCCCGTGACTGCGTGACCTGTCCGTTGGCGAGTGCCCTGTATTTTCTAATCACAACAACGGGCTTGACGCTCTCGCCGGTCATGCATCAAGGTCCCGCGCTCAGTGGTGCCCTCAGCAAAAGAGGCGGGCTACGGACTCTTGGGTGCCATCTTTGGGTGCGTGCTCGGGCCGGTCCTTGGCTTCCTTGGCTTGTGGCTCTCTAGCTTCATCACCGGCACGGACAGGATTGGTGAGGGGGACATCATCTTCCTATTCCTCTTTTGCTTCGTGGGTGGCGCATGGATAGGTGGCATCATCGGCTTGCGGCTGGCAAGAGGGTTTTGGCCCTGGATATAAAGCCCGCGCCGCCTGCGGAAAAGGGCGAGTGGCCGGCTGACGTGCGTCTACCCCCTTACCCAGCACGCTCTCTTGACTTGTTTGCCACAAAGTAAGAGGGTAGGGCGTTACGGGGCTTTTCGCCCCACTGCGGCAGGCAGGGAGGAGTTAGCAGTGCGCAAGAACGCTCTCATTGTTGCGGCTGTCTTCGCCGCGGTAGTTGCAACGGCTCTCGCCAGCTCGGCATCGGCATCAGGGCCACCCACGTCCGGGTCCGGAGCCTTCACGGAGCCAAGCTCGATCGTTGTTTCGGTCAAGCAGGCGGGTCCGGTCACATTCGTGGTGCTCGCCAACGTCGTCGACTGGACCGGGACGATTAGCGGTGAAGCCCAGGAGACGCTCTTTATCAGCATCAAGGCATCGGGTGACGCAGTGTTTCAAGGTGTGGATGTCTTCCCGGACGGCAGGCGAATCTCCCTGACAGGCAAGGACAGTGGTGGAGCGTTTGACGGTACGTTCACGCTGACTGGGCCGGCTGGTTCGAACGGCCACGGGACATTCCAGGGTCTGGACTCCTGCGGTGGCGGCGGCGTCTGTGGCACGTACGCGGGCAGCTTTGTGAATTAGCGACTGGTGAGGGCGGCGGCCAAATGGACGCCGCCCGTTCCCGTCCTCAGCCGGCATTGCCCGTCACGGCTTGGTTGCCCGTCTCTTGCCCGGTCCCTTGATTTCGAGATAGCGCGCCGCGTTGCCTCCTTGCAAGGCACCCGCCGGCATACCTGGCACGTATCCCACTCTCGCACCGCCTGGTTGAGCCCAACCGGCTCCCCATGCACGGGTCAAATGGGCCGTGAAGGACTCGAACCTTCGACCTTGGGATTAAGAGTCCCCTGCTCTACCAGCTGAGCTAACGGCCCGCGGGCTCCCAGTCTAGCCAGCGAGAAGAAAGCGTTGGACGGCGGTCTGCGCCGCCGGGGTGCGTTGGGTCGAGTGGCCCCAGCCGTGGATGATCACGAGCTTTCCGTGCGTGAGCAGCTTCATCTCGGCGCGCGGCCACGGGAGAGGCGTCGAAAGGTCCCGGTCGCCGGCGAGCACGAGCGCGGGTGCCGTGATCTTCGTCCCGTTGCGCGGCTGCGGCGCCGGAGGGATCGCCGGCCAGTAGAGGCACTGCTGCATGATCCCGTTGCCGCTCGCCGTCGAGCGCTCGAACGGCCCGAGGGCCGCCTTCGGAAGCGACGCGACATACCGTTCGAGCGCAGCGGCGCGGCCGGCCGCCGGCGCCGACGAGTCGCCCCAGGGCCAGAGCCAGTCTCCGCAGAGCGCGCTGGCGTGTAGGCCCTGGCTGAGGTCGGACGCCGGTTCGGACGCCTCGGCGCGGCGAATCCCCGCGAGCATGGCGTTCATCGGCGTCGGATTCCCGAGCCGGGCGTCGCGCAGCGCACGCGGCAGGTCGACCTGCGAGCGAAAGGTCGGGTCGATGACGCTGAGCACGACGATCGCATCGAGAAGCTTGGTGCCGTTGTGGTAGCGGGCGATGACAACCGCCAGGTCGTCGGCACAACGGCCGCACACGTTGCGCAGCACCTGCGTCACCCGTGGAAACGCCTGCGTCTCGAGCTGCCCGCTCGCTTCGTGCGGCACGACGGAGTCGAGAACGACCCTCGAGACGTGGCTCGGGTAGGCAAGCGCGTAGCGCTCGGCCACGTACGTGCCGTACGACGTGCCGTCCACCACCATGCGGTCGACGCCGAGAGCGCGGCGGAGGAGTTCGAGGTCGCGAACGGTGTCGTCCGTGCCGTAGAAAGCGCGTTTCGGGCCCAGCTTGGCCGCGCAGGCGCGGACAGCACCAGCCGTCGGCGGCTGCAGGTCCGAGAAGCCCATCTGCCGCTGCAGCGCAGAGCACTCGAGGGCGGCGCCCCCGGTTCCGCGCTGGTCGATGGTCACGAAGCGATAGCGCTTGGAAAGAGCCCGGTATCGCTCGGCGACGCGCGAGATCAGGGAGATGCCAGGTTGCCCGGGACCACCCGAGAGCACGAGGAGCACGTCCTTCGGCCCACTCGGCGAGGTCGCCACCGCGAGATCGAGCGTGCCCGCAACGCGACTCGAGTAGTCGAGCGGCACGCGAAGCGTCGAGCAGGTGAAGCCGGGCTGGCCGGGGCACTCATGCGCCCCGACGAGCTGCGGCCCGGACGCGCCGCTCGTGCCCACGCCGACCGCCAACAGCGTCACCAGGCAGGTGCATACGGCGATCGACCTCATGCCTCTCTAGGCTGAGACGCTGTGCGCGTCCTGTCTGTTGTGGGCAACCGGCCGCAGTTCATCAAGTCGGCCCCGCTCTCGGCCGCGCTGCGCGACGCAGGCATCGAGGAGACCGTTCTGCACACGGGCCAGCACTACGACCGGGAGCTGTCGCAAGTGTTCTTCGACGAACTCGGGCTCGCCGCGCCGCAGAACCTGGACCTTCGCACTGCCGACGTCGACGAGATGCTGCCGCGACTCGAAGCGGCGATCTCGAAGGTTGCGCCGGAGGCGGTGCTCGTCTACGGCGACACGAACTCGACGCTGGCGGGAGCCCGCGCCGCGCACGCCGCCGGTCTTCCCGTCGCCCACGTGGAGGCAGGCATGCGCAGCGGCGACCTGTCCATGCCCGAGGAGCACAACCGGATCGAGGTCGACCGGATCGCAGCGCTGCTGCTCTGTCCGGACGAGCGCAGCGCCGGGACGTTGCGCGGCGAGGGGGTGCTCGGCCGGATCGAGGTCGTCGGCGACGTCATGCACGACGCCCTCCGCCTGTTCCTGCCGATAGCCCAGGGCTGCGGGCCGGCAGTCAGGCCGCCGTACTCCGTCCTCACGCTGCACCGCCAGGCGAACACCGAGCCCGAACGGCTGCTCCGCCTGATCTCGGAGGTGAACGCGACCCGTTGGACATTCGCCTTCCCGATCCACCCGCGGGCAAGGCGCGTGCTGGACGAGGAGGGCATCCCGCTGCCGAAGACGGTCCTCCCGCTCGATCCGCTCGGCTACCTGGAGATGCTCGACCTCGTCGCCGGCTCGACGCGTGTCGTCACCGACTCCGGGGGTCTACAGAAGGAGGCGTACTGGCTGCGCATCCCGTGCATCACGCTCAGGCCGTCGACGGAATGGGTCGATACGGTGCGGGTGGGCGCGAACAGGCTTCTCGACCCGGGCGACGAAAACGCGATCCGGAGCCTCGGTATTGCCTTGAACGACGCCAGCTTTCCCGACGACGCACCACAGCTCTACGGAGACGGCCACGCCTCTGAGAAGGTGGCTGCGGCCCTCCTCGCTAGCCTGGGCGCCGCATGAGCAAGGTCGCAATCGTGGGGGCAGGCTATGTCGGCCTGCCGTTGGCACACGTGTTCGCCGGGGCCGGCAACGAAGTGCTGCTGGTCGACGTCGAGCGCAGGGTGGTCGACGGGATCAACCGTGGCGAAAGCCATATCGAGGACGTGCCCTCGAAGGCGCTGGCCCCGCTCGTCGAGAAGGGTCTCGTCCGCGCGTCGAGCCGCTACGACGACCTGCGAGACGCCGACGCGATCCTGATCGCCCTGGCGACGCCGCTGACGAAGCAGCGCGAGCCGGACCTGTCGATCGTGACCGCGGCCGTGCGCGACATCGCCGAGCGGCTCCAGAAGGGCCAGCTCGTCGTGCTCGAGTCGACGACCTACCCCGGAACGACGCGAGAGGTCGTCCAGCCCATCCTCGAGGAGATCTCCGGCCTGCAGGCGGGCGCTGACTTCCACCTGGCGTTCTCGCCGGAGCGGGTCGATCCCGGAAACGAGCACTGGTCGACGAGGACGGTGCCGAAGATCGTCGGTGGCATCGACGAGGAGTCGACGCGCCGCGCAGCCGAGCTGTACGGCGGTGTCGTCGAGACCGTCCACGCCGTCTCCTCCCCGGAGGCGGCCGAGCTGACGAAGCTGCTCGAGAACATCTTCCGGTCGGTGAACATCGCGCTCGTCAACGAGCTCGCGCAGCTCTGCGAGCGCATGGGGATCGACGTCTGGGAGGTCGTGGATGCGGCCGCGACCAAGCCGTTCGGGTTCATGAGCTTCAAGCCCGGCCCGGGCCTCGGCGGTCACTGCATCCCCGTCGACCCCTTCTACCTGACCTGGAAGGCCAGGGAGTACGGGTTCTACACCGAGTTCATCGAGCTCGCCGGGAAGGTCAACGAGGGCATGCCGTACTACTGCCGCTCACTGATCTCGCAGGCGCTCAACCACGGCGCGCACAAGTCGCTGAGCGGCTCGAAGGTGCTCGTCCTGGGCGTGGCGTACAAGTCCGACATCTCCGACGTGCGCGAGTCACCGGCGCTGAAGGTGATGCAGCTGCTCGAGAACGCGGGTGCCGACGTGTCCTACCACGATCCGCACGTGGCGTCGCTGAACGGAAAGGAGTCGGTCGCGCTCGAGCCGGGCGCGTACGACTGCGTCGCGATCCTGACCGCGCACTCGTCGATCGACCACGCCCGGGTCGTGCGCGATGCCAACGTCGTCGTGGACTTCCGCAACGCCACGGGCGACGCGGGGCGCGACGACCCCAAGGTCTGGAAGCTGTGACCCGCGTCGGTGTGGTCGGGCTCGGCTACTGGGGGCCAAACCTGGCGCGCAACTTCGACGCTCTCGCCGAGCTGGCCTGGATCTGCGACACGGACGAAGGACGGCTGTCGTCGTTCGCGGCCCGGTACCCGCAGGCGCAGGCGACCGCGGGCTTCGACGAGCTGCTCGCAGACGACACGCTGGACGCCGTCGTCATCTCCACGCCCGTCCCGACCCACTACGAGCTGGCGCGCCTGGCGCTGGAAACAGGACGGCACGTGCTTGTCGAGAAGCCGCCCGCAATGCGCGGCGACGAGATGGGCGAACTCGTGCGCCTGGCCGAGGAACACGACCTCGTCTGCATGCCGGGTCACCTGCTCCTGTACCACCCGGGCGTTCAGAAACTGAAGGAACTGGTCGACGCCGGGTCGCTCGGGGACGTGCTCTGCGTCTACGGCAACCGCCAGAACCTCGGGATCATCCGGGACGACGAGAATGCGCTCTGGTCATTGGGGGTTCATGACCTCTCGGTCATCCTCTATTTGCTCGACGAAGAGCCGACCGTGGCGATTGCCCAGGGTCGCGCGCTTCTTCCGGAGCGCACGGTCGAGGACGTCGTCTTCTGCTATCTGGAGTTTCCGTCGGGGAAGATCGCGCACATGCACCTGTCCTGGCTCGACCCGCACAAGATGCGGAAGATGACGGTGGTAGGCACGGAAAAGATGGTCGTGTTCGACGACATGGAGCTCGAGCGCAAGGTGACCGTGTACGAGAAGGGCCCTTGGCAGCGCGCGGAGAGCTACGGCGAGTGGCAGACGCGCTCCGGCGACATCACGATCCCGAAGATCCCCACCGACGAGCCGCTGCGGCTCGAGTGCGAGCATTTCCTGGCGCTCGTCCGCGGCGAGGGCGGCGACCGGCAGAAGGTGGCGCGCGACGGTGCAATGGTCGTGCGGGCGCTCGAGCGCCTGACGGAGTCTCTCGATGGGCGGTGACGTCTCGCCCGAGACCGTGCTCGGCGAGGGTGTCGTCGTCCACGACGGCGCGATCGTCGGGAAGCAGCCGGTGCTTTCGCCTCGCTCGACCGCGTCGCGTGAGCCGCTGCCGCCTGCCCAGCTCGGCGACGGAACGGTGATCGCCCACGGCGCGACCGTATTCGCGGGCGCGAGGCTCGGGGCGCGCGTGCTCGTCGGCGACGGCGCCTGCGTCCGTGAGCGTTGCGTGATCGGCGACGACGTGGTGATCGGCCACGGCTCGCTGGTCGAGAACGACACGACCGTCGGCGCCCGCACGAAGATCCAGGCGCTGGCGTACGTCACTGCCTACACGATCGTGGAGGAAGACGTGTTCATCGCACCCTGCGTCGTGACGACGAACGACAACTACATGGGACGAACCGAGCGGCGCCACGAAGAGCGGAAAGGCCCGACCATCCGCCGCGGCGCCCGCATCGGCGGCAGCGCCGTGCTCTGCCCCGGCGTGCAGATCGGCGAGGAGGCGTACGTCGGCGCCGGCGCCGTGGTCACGAGGGACGTGCCTCCCCGGGTGGTCGTGGTGGGCAGCCCCGCGCGGGTCCTCCGCGACGTGCCGCCTGAGGAGCTGCTCGGCTAGGACGCTTTCGGAAGGCCCGGGCAGGTCTTTGCGTACGAGTGGCCGCTGACGAAGCGTCGCCACTCCTCGGGCGTGAAGTTACGCCCGGCGACGGCGCAGGCGTGGCTCTTCCATGCGTCGACCGACGTCGGCCAGACGAACCCCGTGCCGTCCTCGTAGAACACGATCAGCTTCGACCCGCTCGGCGTGTAGACCGCGTTGCCCCAGTGACCGGGATCGCCGGGGAAGGTGGCGCCGAATTGCTGCTGCGTCTTCGTCGTCCAGAGCTTCGCGGTCCCGTCCGAGCCGCCGGTGGTCGAGAACACATCGCCCTTCGGGTCGAAGGACAGACTCGCAACAGGCGACGGCGTGACCAGCGTCGGGTGGCCGATCTGCTTGCCGGTCGCCGGGTTCCAGAGCTGGACGATCCCCGCCCACGTACCGGTGGCCAGGGTGCCGTCGGGCGCGAAGGCAAGCGTCTCGAACGATGGCCCTCCACCCCCCTCGGGTAGCAGGGTGCGCCGCGGTTGTCCTGTCGCGGCCTCGTACAGGACAACCTCGCCGTTCTCGTAGCCGGCGGCGACCAGCGTTCCGTCCGGCGAGAACGCGACGGCTGTCACGGTGCCGCGTTTCGAGGTGGTCTTCCACAGCAGCCTGCCCGAGCCGGCATCCCAGACGGCCACGCTGCCGAAGCGATACGGCGTGTTGCCGGGAGTGTGGTTGACGTCGCCCGCCACGACGAGGCGGCCGTCGGAGGAGACACCCGCAGCGATCACGGCCTCCGGCTGCTTGTTCTGCGAACGCAAGCCGACCAGCCGTCTGATCAGGCGCGGTTTGCCCTCGACGTCCCACAACTGGACGTTTCCGTTCTCACCCGTGATGACCAGCGGGCCTTTCCGGGACCACGCCATGCTGATGACGTTGCCCCCCGTGTCGACAGCAAACTGCCGCAGGCGCCGGGCTGTGGAGGTCGAGTAGAGCGCGACGGTCGAGGGGCCGGCAAGAGCGGCGAACCTCGAGCCGTCAGGCGAGGCCGCGAGCGGCGGCGTCGGTTGGCCGGCACCACCCGCGGCGAGTTCCGGCGGCGAGGCCGTCTGCGGCACCGCCAGCGGCCGACCAAAGCGCCGACCCGCGCCGAGGTCCCACTGGAAGATCGATCCGTCGAGACTCGCGGTGTACAGCGTGCGACCGTCGGCGCTCACCGCAGCGCCGGCCACACGCCCGCCGTGGCCCAGGAGCGTCTCGATCGGCTGGGCCGTCGTCGCGTCCCAGACGATCACCCTTGCGTCGTCGCCCGTGCTCACGAGGTCTCGGCTGTTCGGCAGCCAGGCGAGGTTCTGCACGTCGGACGTGTGCGCTCCGGCACCGGACCGCGTCCTGCCCGTCCGAGTGTCGACGAAGATCACGGTGCCCAGGCTCGTGCCGAGGGCGACCGTTCGTCCGTCGGGGCTGACGGCGCCGATGGGCGTGGGGTTGGCCGCAACGGGCTGGGCAACCGACGAGAGCCGCTTCATCGTCCTCGCATCCCACGCCGTGATCTCGCTGTCGGTGACGGTGATGACCTTCTTCCCGTCCGACGTCAGACCGGCACCGGGAAGGCCTCTCGAGCCCAGTGGAAAAACCGTGCGCTTTCCCGTGGCCACGTCCCAGCGGTCGACGTACGCGGGACCGTCGCTCCCGTCCTGGTTGGCGATCGCGTAGAAGAAGTAGGCGGTTTTCCCGTCGGGGCTGGCGGCAAACAGCTGGGCATTGACCGGCTCGCTCAGAAAGACCGGGTCGTAGCGAAGCGTCATCCGGTGCCTGAGCGTCCGTGCGTCGAGCACGTCGAGAACCGGAACGCCCTTGACCCCCGACGCGAGCAGGAGAACCCGACCGTGACGTGAGTAGACGGGCGTGACTCCGAAGCTGGAGTTCGTGAGCGGGGCATGCGCCTGCTTGTGCGTTCGCGTATCGAAGAACCACGTCTCGGGGCTGTTCACCGCGACGGCCAACGTCCGACCGTCGGGACTGACGGCGAGCTGCAGCGGCCTCAACGTGATCGGCATCGTCGAGACGCCGACGGCCGTGGGGCTGCGCAGCAGTGTCGCCAGCAGCGTGCCCTCCGTCTGTGTCGACTCGTTGAGATCCACAGCCTCGCGCGCGAGCAGCATCGCGCGATCGACACGCGGCTCTGAGACCGCCTCCGCGCCGAGCTGGCGGGCCAGCGCGACCGTCGCCGAGTGCTGGGCGTTCGAGCGGGCGACCAGAGCGATGGCGCCGGCTGCGATCGCCAGCAGCAGCAGGATCCCGACGCCGATGAGAGCTCCGCGCAGGCGCCGGTTGTGCTTGCGCTGCCGCGTCAGGTCGCGCTCGTTCTCGGCACGGCTCGCGTTCACGAATTCGCGCTCGACCTCGTTGAGCTCCAGCGTGTGCTCGGTCGTCCAGTCGAGCGCCGACGCGAGCCGGGCGCCACGGTAGAGATCCGCCGGATCCCGGCCACGGCCAGCCCACTCCCGTGCCGTCTCCATCAGATGTCCGTGCAGTCGCCGGCCCTCGCGGTCCTCCTCAAGCCAATCCTGGAACCTCGGCCACTCGCGGAGCAGCGCCTCGTGCGCCACTTCGACCGAGCCCTCGCTCACGGTCACGAGCCGTCGTGCCGTCAGCACCCCGAGCACCTCGGCCACGCGCTCGTTTCGCTCGGCGTCGAACTCGGCCAGCGGCACCCGCCGCCGCACCACTGCCGAGCCCTCGCCGGGGCCGGCGAGGCGCAGAAGGACACTGCGTGCGATCGCCTGCTGCGCGTCGTCGAGCCCCGCGTACACGTCTTCGGCCAGCCGGGCGACCGCACCGCGCACGCCGCCCGTCTGCCGATAGGCGTCGATCCGAATCAAGCGGCCCTCCCGGCGTTCCCAGAGCTCGAGGAGCGCGGTGGACAGCAACGGGAGCGCTCCCGCCTCGCCCAGCACCTCGCCGACGAGCTCGTCGACGAGGGCCGGCTCGAACCGCACCCCCGCTCGCAGCGCCGGCTGCTCGATCGCACGCCTGTACTCGTCGGCCGTCATCGGCCCGACAAGCACGTGGTTCGCCCCGAGCAGCCCGGCGAGCTCAGGGTCGGCGGCGCAGCGCCCGTAGAAGTCGGCGCGCAACGCGAGCACGACCACCACACCCCCGCGCGGGTCCCGGGCGGCCTCGATCAGCGCAGCGACGAAGGCCCGCTGCTCGCGCTCGTCGGTGCAGGCCGTGAAGACCTCCTCGAACTGGTCGACGACGAGGAGGATGCGCTCCCCTTCTCCCAGCGCCTCCCTCACCGCGCGCAACGGAAGATCCTGCCCCTCGATGCGATCGAGCAGCGGCTTCGGCAGCTTGCCCCAGAGCGTCCGGTCGAGCTCGCGCAGCGGATGCTCGCCAGGGCGCATGACGAGGGTCGTCCAGTCCGCGCTCCCCGGCAGCACGGCGGCCGCCAGTGCCGGAACGAGCCCGGCGCGAACCGCCGACGACTTGCCGCTTCCCGAGGGCCCGACCACTCCCAGGAACGCGGCGCCGGCGAGACGCGCGATCTGGTCGGCCACGAGCCGCTCGCGGCCGAAGAACCAGTCGGCGTCGCCGGTCTCGAACGACGCGAGGCCCTTGTACGGAGCCTCCACCGGCTCCGGGGCGCCGCGGCCGGGGCCGGCGCCGTACATCCTGGCGCGCTCCCGCACGAGTTGGAGGTCGACGACGCTGCTGGCGAGATCGGCCTCAACCGACCGCAGGTCATTGCGACCCGCAGCTGCCTGCGAGGCGAAGCCCCCGAGCCGTCGCGACGCCTCGGAGTGAGCCCAGTCGGCGACCTGCTCGTGGATACGTCGCGGAACCCCCCCGCTCGACTCGAGCAGGCCGGGCGGCAGTGCGTCCACAGCGTCACCCAGGTAGAGGCCGGCAATGCGGCGGATGTCGTCCAGGTCGAGCGGCCGGGGTCTGAGGGTCTGCTCGTCGCCGGCGACCCGTCGCAGGGCGGCAACGAGCTCGGCCGAGGCACGCTCGTCGTCGAAGACGAGGAGCACGAGGCCGTGCGACTGGTCGAGTCCCGCGACACGATCGAGGATCTCGGGGAGGAGGGAGGGGTCGGCGCTCTCCAGGTCGTCGAAGACGGCGTAGGCGGGCCACCCGCCGTCGAGTGCTGCCGCCGCGGCCGTTGCCGGATCGTCCGTCCCCGCGAAGCTGACGTAGGCGACGGAGGCGCCGTTGTCGGCCGCGGTCAGCGCACCCTCCGCGGCGAGACGAGTCTTGCCGATCCCCGTCGGCCCCACGACGAGCAAGGTCGATCCGTGACCGCGCCGCGCCACGCGCCATGCCCAGCGCAGCCTCCTGAGGTCGAGTTCGCGGCCGACGATGGGCGTCACCGGGTCGAGCGCCACGGGCAGCTCGGTGCGGTGGACGACGGCCGAGGCGGCGCCGTTCGGCTCGAAGCGGAGCGCGAGCACGTCGGGGTCGAGATCGGCCGGCGAGACGCGGAAGACGCGGACGGGCTCCGACAGCCCCTTGAGCTCGACCTCGCCGTACTCGTGGAGCTCGATCCCGTCCAGAGCTCGTGAGAGATGGGTCACGCCCTGGCTTGCGAGCACCTCGCCTGCCCGCGCCTGCGAGCACAGGCGCGCAGCGAGGTTCAGCGCGCCACCGCGGTAGCCCCCGTCGACCGGCACGGCCTCGCCCGCGTCCAGTCCGACGCCCACCCGCAGGGGCAGCGAAGGGTCGAGCTCGATCTCGTCGGCGAACACGAGCTGGAGGTCGACCGCAGCGCGCAGCGCCTCGCGGGCCGAGACGAACACGGCCAGCGCCTCGTCGCCGCGCAACTCGATGACCTCGCCGTCGTGAGCCTCGACGCCCTCGCGCGCGATCTCCGCGAACTTCGCCGCCAGGCGGGCAGCCGCCTCGTCTCCGCGGGACTGCGTGAAGGCCGTGTAGCCACGCACGTCCGCGATCAGGAACGTGAGGATGCCTGCCCCCGAGAGCTGAGGGCTCATAGCCGCGGGATTATCGTGAGTTGAAGCTCAGCTGTCGAGGGGGAGCAGCTGCGGGGGGGAAGAACGCGAAGCCGGTTGCTCGACGCGTGCGAATGGAGGAAGATCGCAGCCCTCGATGCACGTCTTGAGGGCATGACCGAGGTCGCGGCGCTCGCTGGAGCAGGCGACGGCAAGGTCCAAGGCGTAGAGCGCGTCTTCCTCATCGCCGACGTCCGCGGCTACACACGGTTCACGCGGGAACGCGGCGACGCGGAAGCCGCTCGACTGGCGACTCGCTTCGCACAGCTCGCCTGCGACGCGGTCGAGGCCCGCAGCGGCCGGGTGATCGAGCTCCGCGGCGACGAGGCCCTCGCGGTGTTCGAATCCGCGGCCCAGGCCGTTCGCGCGGCCGCCGAGCTGGCGGCTGTGTGCGCCGACGAGGCCGCCTCCGACGGAGGTCTGCCGCTCCTCGTCGGCATCGGCATCGACACAGGAGAAGCCGTCCCGGTCGAGGGCGGATACCGCGGCGCGGCGCTGAACACCGCGGCGCGCCTCTGCTCCCAGGCGGCGGCCGGGCAGGTGCTCGTGACCGCCGGCCTCGCGGAGCGCGCGGGCGGCGTGCCCGGCATCCGCTTCGTCCCAGCCGGGAGGGTCGAGTTGAAGGGCTTCGAGGCCCCGGTCGAACTGATCGAGGTCGTGGACGAGGCTCCGGCCTCGCCCGCTGTCGACGCCGGAGCGGCAGAGACATCGACGCTCCCGCTCGGACTCGAGCCCGACTCGCCGCTCGTGGGACGAGAGCATCAACTCGCATGGCTCCGCGGAACCTGGCGGCAGGTTCGCCGCGGGCGCGGGCGAGTGGTCGTCGTCTCCGGTCCCGCGGGGATCGGGAAGAGCCGGCTCGCCGCGGAGATCGCAGCTTTCGCAGGCGGCGAGGGGGCGGCCGTGAGATACGCAGGGGCCGGCGGCACCGCCGCTGCAGCAGCGACAACCGGACTCCGCGCAACACTTGCGAAGAAACGCGCTTCCTTGCTGGTGCTCGACGACTTCGAGGCGACCGCAGCGACGCTCGCGCTGCTGCTAGCCGAGGCGTTGCCGCAGATCGAGAGCACTCCGACACTCGTGCTCTGCCTCCCGCGAGACCCGGAGGGCGGCATCGAGCTGGAGCAGCTACTCGCCGTCGTGGACGCACGCGGGGACGGCCACCGCCGGCTGGGACCACTCGACGGCGAGGCGATCCGGAGCCTGGCCGGGATCTACGCGGGGGACGACGTGGACAGCGTTCCGCTCGAGTCGATCGCGAGAGCGTCCGGCGGCGTGCCTGCACGGATGCACGAGCTGATGAGCGAGTGGGCGCAGCAGGAAGCTTCGCGGAGGCTCGCTGCAGCCGCCGAGTTCCTTGCCGCGGAACGACGCACCCGAAGCGCCGACCTGGCGTTTGCGAACAACGCGATCGGCCTCAAGCTGGGGAGGCTCTACTCGGAAGAGGCGAAGATCGAGCTCGAGCACGGGCAGGCGCCGTACAAGGGCCTGGCATCGTTCGAGGAGTCCGACGCCGCACTCTTCTTCGGGCGGGAGCAGCTCGTGGGCGAGCTTGCCGCGCGGACCGTCGGAGCGGGTCTCCTGGCGGTCGTGGGAGCGTCGGGGAGCGGCAAGTCGTCGGTCATCGCAGCGGGTCTGCTGCCATCGCTCGGAGCTGGCCTCCTTCCCGGGAGCGAGCGTTGGAAGACCGTCTCCATGCGCCCCGGCGAGCGTCCGCTCGCAGAGCTGGCCACGGTGGACGCCGGCACCGTGGACGAGCGGCTCGTGCTCGTCGTCGACCAGTTCGAGGAAGTGTTCACGCTCTGCCACGACGAGGACGAGCGCACCGGCTTCGTCGACCGCCTCGTCGGCCTCGCGTCCGACCCGGAGCGGTTCGCGATCGTGATCGGACTACGCGGGGACTACTACGGCCACTGCGGGGTCTATCCGGATCTCGCCCGACTCGTGGCCACGAACCAGGTGCTGGTCGGGCCGATGACCGTGGAAGAGCTCCGCCGCGCGATCGAGCTGCCGGCACGACGGACGGGCGTGCGTGTCGAGTCGGCCCTGACGGACGCTCTGGCAGCGGAGATCGGCGACGAGCCGGGTGGGTTGCCGCTCCTCTCGACCGCGCTCGTCGAGTTGTGGCACGAGCGCGACGAAGACTGGCTCCGCCTCTCGACCTACGAGCGGTTGGGCGGCGTCCGCGGCGCGGTCGCGCGGCTGGCGGAGAGCTCCTACGACAACCTGACGGATGAGCAGCGCGAGGCGACGAGGCGGCTCTTCCTGCGTCTCGTCGCAAGCGGCGACGAGGGCGCGCTCGCGCGGCGCCGCGTCTCCCTGTCGGAGCTCGATCTCGACCGCGATCAGGCGCTGGGCGTCGTCGTCGAGAGGCTAACCGCCGACCGACTCTTGACCGCACAGGCATCGAGTGTGGAGGTCGCGCACGAGGCACTCCTGCGGGAGTGGCCCAGGTTCCAGGACTGGCTGGCCGAGGACGCGCAGGGCCGCGAGCTGCGCGAGCACCTGACCCAGAGCGCGAAGCGCTGGGAGTCGGCCGATCGGGACGCCGCTGAGCTCTATCGCGGCGCCCGACTGACCGCGACGATGGACTGGGCCGCCGGGCGCGAGCGCGAGCTCAATGAGCTCGAGCGCGAGTTCCTCACTGAAGGCCGCAATCACGCAGATCTCGAGGCCGACCGCCAGCGCCGCCAGAACCGGCGGCTCAAGGGCCTCCTCGCGGGCGCCGTCGTACTCCTCGTCGCGGCGATCGCCGGTGGGATCGTCGCCCTGCAGCAGCGAAGCTCGGCGCAGCACCAGGCGACGGTTGCGCTGAGCCGTCAGCTGGGCGCGGAGGCGGTCTCCGAGCCGCGGATCGATCTGGCGATGCTGCTGGCGCGGGAGGCTGTCGGACTCGATCCATCGCTCGAGACACGGTCGGACCTCCTGACGACCCTGCTGCGTGTGCCGAGCGCGATTCGCACGTTCCACTGGAACACGAACCGAAACGGCGCAGTCGCGGTGAGCCCCGACGGCCGAACGGTCGCGATCGAAGACAACAATGGGAGTACCGTCGTCGAGAACGCTTCGACGGGTCGCCGGATCGGCACGCTGAAGACCGACATCCTCGGCTTCGGCCCCGATGGATCGCTGCTGGCGGGGGCAGATGTCACGACGTTCTCGGGAACCCGGGGCGGTGTCGAGCTTCGTGATCCCGCCACGTTGAAGGTGACCCGGCGCATACCGTTCCCACCGTCGCTGGGCGGGAACAACGTCGTCTTGTCCGATGTCTCGTTCGCCGGCAAGACGGGTCTGATGGCCGTCGTCGCGAACCGGTCCCAGCCGACCCCGCAAGGGCCCGTGACCTCGTCGTCGCGCATCGTGCAGTACGACTACGCGACCGGACGCCAGGCCGGCCCGACGATCGAGATACCGGCGGAAGGCGGCGCCGCGTACACGCCCGACGCCCGCCGCCTGGTCGTTTTCACGCCGACCGCGACGATCGTGTTCGACGCGCGAACGGGACGTCGCGTTCGGACCTATCGCTTCGGCGGCGGCTCCGAGGCACTCAGCAGCGACGGGCACACGGTCGCGTTTGTTGGCGACGACGGCTCCGTCCGCTTCCTCGACCTGGTAAGCGGCAAGGTCGCGCTCGGCGTCGGGTCGGTCGACGGCGCGACCCCGGCGTTCGGTTTCACTCCCGACGGCCAAACGCTCGTCACGAGCAGCGAGGACGGGAGGACGCTCCTGTGGGACGTCCGCTCGCACACGATCCGCGAGACGCTCTCCGGACACGCCGGGCCGATCCATGCCCAGTCGATTGCCGGGAATGGCTCGACCCTGTACACGGGAAGCTTCGACACGAACGTGCTCCGCTGGGACCTGACCGGACGCCAGGGCTTCGTCCCTTCCTTCGTCGCCGCCGACACCGATTCCAGTCTGCAGTTCTGGAGCCTTGCGGTGAGCCGGGACGGCGAGGAGATCGCCGTCGGCAGCTCGTCCGGGATCGTGAACGTCTGGAACATCGCGACCCTCACGAGGATCGGACGGTTCCGTGGCGTTCCGGAGGGCGGCGGTGTCGCGGCAGTCGCCTTCGCCCCCAACGGACGCTCGCTACTCGTCGCGGGGGACACCCCCCAACCGAAGCAGGCTTGGCTGCGCATCTGGCGGCTCGGCCCGCACCCGGAAACTGCTGCGCTCGCTCCGCGGCGTGCAACGGATCACCTGGGCAGCGTGGAGCCCGGACGGCAGCAGAATCGTCGCCACCGGACGCCAGATGAGTCAGGACCCGACGCACGCCGGCGCCGTGGCCGAATGGGACGCCGCAACCGGACGGCCCCTCGGAACACCGGTCGTCCTCCACAGCGGCGAGCCCGTCTACGCCGCTTTCGCTCCCGGCGGAAAAACGGTGGCAGTCAGCGGCGTCAACGGCTTCGTCGACATTCTCGACCCGGCCGTGGGGACGGTGTCGAGTCGGATCTCCCCACCCGGTGGCAACTGGACGCTCGGTGTTGCGTTCTCTCCCGACGGCTCGATGCTCGCCAGCACCGACTGGAACGGGACCATCGACCTGTGGGACGCGAGAACGGGGAAGATGCTCGGCGCGCCGATTCCCGATCCCAGCCAGGCGGTGACGGGCTCAGTCGCGTGGAGCCCTGACGGCCGGACCATCGCCGTGACCGACTGGTCGAACGCCCTGCGCCTGTTCGACGTGGCCACCCGGAAGGAGATCGGGCCGCCGTTCCAGGTCCAGCCGGCCAACGGTGCCAACACCTTCCCCTACGCCACATTCACGCCGGACGGCTCGAAGGTGGTCGTCACGGACGACACGGGACGCATCTGGCTGTTCCCCGCCACCCTCAAAGCATGGGAGGAGACTGCCTGCCGAGTCGCGAACCGCAGGTTCACGACCGAGGAGTGGCGGCGGCTCGTCGGCGGCCGGTCCTACTCGAAGGTCTGCCCCTAGAGCAGCCCGCCGACGGCGCGGATCGACGCCTCATCGATCGGGCGCAGGATCAGGATCGCCTCGTCGGCGCCTGCCTCGGCCAGCGCGTCGAGGTGCGCGGGAAGATCCGCTAGCGAGACCGGCGGCGACTCGCTGTCCGAGTGCGGGCGCTTGACCGCCTCCGGATCGAGCTCGACGAGGACGGCTGTGCTGCGCGCAACGTCCGCCGGATCCCGTCCGGCGCGCTCGGCCGCTTCCGAGATCCGCCGATTCAGCTCGGCGAAGCCCTCCGCTCCGTTGCCGTAGTCCGAGTACCACGTGTTCCACCAGTCCACGTGCGGCAGCGCGATCGAGAGCATCCTGGGACCGTTGGAGCCGATCATCAGCGGGATCCGCCGCGCAGGCGCCGGAAGCAGCACGAGGTCCTCAGCCGACCAGAACCGCCCGTCCAACGTCACCCGCTCCCCGCCGACCAGCCGCCGGATGATCTCGAACGACTCCTCGAACCGCGACACGCGATGGTCGTACGCGAGCCCGAAGGCGCGGTACTCGGTCTCGTTCCACCCCGCGCCGAGGCCGAGGACGAAGCGCCCGCCGCTGATGTCGTCCACGGAGGCGGCCATCTTCGCGATCAGGCCCGGCGGGTGGAAGGAGGCGCAGGCGACGAGCGGGCCGAGACGCACCCGTGACGTCAGCGCGGCGATCGCCGCGAGCTGCGTCCAGACCTCCCACGGCCCGCGTTCTTCCCGGCCGTCGCCGCGGTAGAGCAGGTGGTCGCCGAGCCAGATCGAGTCGAAGCCGACTTCCTCGGCGGCGCGAGCCATGGCCATCGCCTCCGGCCAGCGGACGAGGCGCTCCGCCTCCGGCAGCTGGACGCCGACTCTCATTTCTCCGCCGCGACCTCGAGGGGCTCCGAGAACAGTCGCCGGTCGTCCGAGGTCAGGCAGCGCCCCGTCGCCAGCTCGAACTGCCAGCCGTGCAGCGTGCAGGTGAGGATGCCGTCCTCGACCTCACCGAAGCGCGCCAGGTCGGCCTTGAGGTGCGGGCAACGCCGCTGCACGCGGTAGCCGGCGCATTCGAAGAACTCGCGCTCGGGGAGCTGCTCGGAGTAGCAGCCCTCGGCGTACTCGATCCGCTCCGCCGAGAGGCACTTGAAGAAGCTGTACAGGTACTCGTTGTACGATCCGCGCCGCTCGGCCTCGAAGCGGCAGGAGAGGAAGAGCCGGTTCACCCAGTCCTCGTCGTGGTCGAGGATCAGCTGCTCGACGACCGCCGGGTCGATCCAGAAGCGGTACTCGCACTCGTCCCCCTCCCACGCGTAGACCCGCCGCGTCCAGAAGTCGAGGACGACCTGCGGATCGCCGAGGTCGAGCAACACGCGCCCGTTGATGGCTGCGGCCGTGCGGTCGGCGAGGTCGAGCACGGGCTCGAACCACTCCCGCAGCTCGGCGAGGATGTCGACCTGCCGGCGCGGCCACGAAGCCTTCTCGGCCTCGATCCGCGGCCGCATGCGCTCGCGGAACACCTCCAGATACGCGCGCTTGCCCCCGAAGATCACGGCCGGGTCGGACGGGTGCTCGATCTCCAACCGTCCGGGTTCGATCGTCGCTACGCTGCCGGGGATCATCAGGCGGCCGTTCTCCGCGCCCTGTTCACGCATGTACTCGAGGTACACGGTCTGGTCGGGGAAGACGTTCGTCGGATCGTCGCCGAAGTCGTTGAGGTCGAAGAGCTCGTCGTCGAGGAAGCACGGCGGGCCGGCCATGGGGATCACCCAGTCGGCGCCGACCTGCCGCGAGTAGCGGAGCGAGCGGGCCATCTGCGTCTCGCGCTTCTTGCGGCCGAGCGCGCTCTTCATCTGCGGGGGGAAGCGGTAGACCATCGGGTACCAGATCGCTCCCGAGAACTGGACGAAGTGGGCGTCGAAGTGGCCGAAGTCGTGCGCACCGTCGAGGTCGACCGGCCGTGCGTCGTTCTGGTCGAAGATCCGTGTCTCCCCGTCGTCGATCGCAAGGGCCGAGTCGCCCAGCGGCCCGTCGGCGGGGAAGATCGTGCAGACGGTCATCACCCGCAGCCCGTCGAGCTCGAGCGGCTCGTTCGTCTTCGTCTCGACGAACCGCGTGAAGCCGAGCGCCTCGAGCTCGCGGTGCACGAGGTCGAGCGGGTGATCCGGCAAGATCACCGTCGCGTCCTTGGCCACGTGGTCGCGCAGGAAGTCGTGGTCGAGATGGTCGCGGTGGACGTGCGAGACGTAGAGATAGTCGGGGCTCCCGAACTCGCGCGGGTCGAGCTCCTGGTTGGACGGGAACGGCACCCAGGAGGCGAAGTAGGCGGGGTTGAACCACGGGTCGCAGAGGATCGAGCCGTGGCGCGTCTCCACGTAGAGGCCCGCGTGACCGAGGAACGTGACCTTCACGGGCGTCTACGCTAGCGGGGCCATGGACTGCCGTGACCGCTTCGCCGTCTGGCTCGTCGAGCTCGTGCTCGAGCCCGT
>Ga0066903_100000335_pt1 | contig 28259 bp, 23 predicted proteins | sample PanSoiMetaGPlot1_FD_67491 | JGI IMG/M metagenome (GOLD analysis project Ga0066903, IMG submission 67491) | Tropical forest soil microbial communities from Panama analyzed to predict greenhouse gas emissions - Panama Soil - Plot 1 (version 2) | ecosystem: Environmental > Terrestrial > Soil >... | reverse complement strand
GCCTTCACACGGCGGGGGTCAGTGGTTCGAATCCACTAGCGCCCACCAATTCCACCGTTTTGTTCCAGGAGATCTCACCACTCGGCGAGCTTCCGGTCGAGCCTGCGAGACGCTGTTTCACTTCCGCGTTGAGTTCGGTACAACGGTGGGCTTGACCGTTCGTTGACGCTCCCGCTGAGCGGGCGTATCATTCGCCGTTCTCGGTACTTCGGGTCATTTTCATAATAGCCAGACGAATTTCTTCCACTGGCCCTTTGAGAGGGAGAAGCGAGATGCGTCGAACCAAGTCTTCGCTCGTCGTCGCGCTGGCCGCCGTCCTCACGCTGATGCTCGCCGACATGCCGTCCGTCTTCGCTGCGGGCAGCCTGATCATCAGCGAGTTTCGCCTTCGGGGCGCGGCCGGCGCCCAGGACGAATTCATCGAGATTTACAACGACTCGGGGGTGCCGCACACGGTCGCGGCGGTTTCAGGAACGGGATACGCCATCGCCGCGTCCGACGGCGTGACGCGGTGCACGATCCCGAATGGGACCGTCATCCCTGCGCGCGGCCACTTCCTCTGCGTGGGCGCTACATATTCGCTGGTCGTCACCGGCAATCAGACCTTCGCCGTGGACATTCCCGACAACGCCGGCATCGCGCTGTTCAACAACAACACCGGCGGCGGCAGCTTCTCGCTCGCGAACCGGTTCGATGCCGTCGGGTCGACGAGCGAGGCGAACACCCTCTACAAAGAAGGCAGCGGCTATCCCGCGCTGACGCCGTTCGACATCAACTACGCCTTTGTCCGTGACGAATGCGGCAAGGGCGGCGCGGTGAACCTGCTTGGCGTGTGCACGATCAGCACGCCCAAAGACACCGACAACAACGCCGCCGACTTCTTCTTTGTCGACACCAACGGCACGTCCGCCGGCGCCGGGCAGCGTCTCGGCGCTCCTGGGGTGCAGAACCTTTTGTCGCCAATCCAGCGCGATTCAGGTTTCTCGACGCTGTTGCTTGACGCGACGATGGCCTCGAGTGCCGCTCCGAACCGCGTCCGCGACTTCACCAGCGATCCTCCGAACAACTCGACCTTCGGGACGCTGGCGATTCGCCGGCGATTCGTCAACAACACGGGTGCGCCGGTGACGCTGCTGCGCTTCCGGATCATCGACCTCGACACCTTTCCCGCGGCGTCCGGTTTTGCCGATCTGAGACCCCGCACGACGGTGGGGTCGGTCGTGGTGGGCGGCATCAACGACGCCGTGACATGTGCAGCGACCGGCGTTCCGACGACCCCACCGTGCACCGTGACGTTCTTCGGCGGGGTCCTCAACTCATTCCCGCCTCAGCCGAACGGCGGCGGCTTCAACAGCACCATGGATGCTCCGCTCGGCTCGCCGCTCGCCGCCGGCGCCAGCATCGACCTGCAGTTCCTGCTGGGCATTCAGCAAACGGGCAGTTTCCGTTTCTACGTCAACATCGAGGCGGTCCCGTAGAACGGCGGCAGGCACACTCGAGCGCCGGCGTGCAGCGCAACGGGCCGCCTACGTTCGTTGCGACCAGGTCGGCGCTTCACACGGCGGGCGTCAGTGGTTCGAATCCACTAGCGCCCACCAATTCACGTGTAAGAGAAACAAACGCGTTAGAAACAACGGGCGCCGCGTACACCGGCGCCGTTGTTTCTGGCCGAGGGTGCATTAGGGGTACGCTGGCGAGCCCGATGTCTGGAACTCCGGCCTCGGCAGCGAGGCGCCGCCGGCGCCACGATCTGACGTCTCCCGCCGGTCGAGGATCGGTCGAGACGGCGAACCGAGGAAATCTGCCTCCGCGGCTGACGGTGCGTCACCATCCGCGAACGAAGATCATGAAACCGCGCTTGGCCTTACTCGCCGTCTTCATTTGCGCGGCTGGCTGCGGCGTCCTCCCCGAACGGGTCTCGAGTCAAGATCCCCGAGTGCACCAACTGATGACGGCAATGGCCGCCGTTGATCGCGTCTCACTTGGTTTCACCCCAATCGAACCGGATGCTCAACTCAGACTCGAATCACGGCCTCGGGCCGGATACGACGCGATGCTTCACGTAACAGGGAAGACGACCCGGACGGTGGCGTTTCGTCGGCGAGACGACCGGTATGAATGGATCGGCGAGCAGGAGACCTTCGAAGGACCGAACGAATACGATTCGGCGGACGGCCGGTTCCGTGAGGCCATCACGATTACGTTCGAGACGGTCCATGTGTCCGGGGCGCCGCTGAACCGCGTCTACATCGCCTACCGCGGTAATGATCCACACTTGACGGAATCTGAGGCGCGGCAGCAACTCACCCTCGATACGGTGAGGCCGATATTGCGGAAGTGGGGTTACGCGAAGTGAGCCTCGACGTTCAGAGCGTCTACCGGCCGGACGCTGCCATCACTTCCAGGGCGCTGTCCAAAACAGCCTGACCACGATCCACAAGCCCAGGCCGAGGCACACGATCGTGACGACGGGCGCGGTCGTCCCAGCCTGGGTATCCATGAAGCCGCCGTCCGCGAGGACATCCCAGATCCAGGCGGCGATAACTCCAACGATGCAGAGCGTGATCCCGATGGCCAGCTTGACAGGCCACATTCCGGTACTCCTTCGAGATTCCTTCCACAAAGAATGGCAGAGCTGGATCATAGATCCAATCTTCGAGATTGCGCTTCCTGTACGAGAGTCGGCATTCCTCCCACAACTCGTGTTTTTCGTCGTATCAGACAGACGACGAACCCGTACAATCCGAGCCCATCCGGTTGTGCTGTCGGTTGAAAGGCCACGGAACAGGAGGTTGAGCGTCATGAAAGTCGTCTGTCTCGCTCTGGCCCTCACCATCGTCGCTGCCCCCGCTCGAGCGCAATCCACTGCCACCTTGGAAGGGACCATCACCGACGCGCAGAACGCGGTCGTCCCCGGCGTCACCGTGACGATCCGGAACACGGCGACGAGCGCTGAGCGCACCGCAATCACCGACGCCGCCGGCCGGTACGTCGCGGCCTCGCTGTCCCCCGGGGCCTACACCATCGTCGCCCACCTCGAAGGCTTCCAGGAACAAACGCGCGAGGTCACGCTGGCCGTCGCGCAAACGACGGTCGTCGATCTCAAGCTGGGCGTCGGCGCCGTGACCGAGAGCGTCACGGTCGCCGGCGGCGCGCCGCTCATCGAGACCGCGACGTCCTCGGTCGGGCAGGTGATGCCCCAGAAAACGGTCCAGGAGATTCCGTTGAACGGGCGGCACTTCGTCGACCTCGGGCCGCTGATGCCCGGCGGATCGACGTCGCCGCAGAACGCCGCCCTGAGCGTGCCGCTGCGCGGCCAGGGCACGTTCTCGTTCATGTCGGCCGGCAACCGCGAGACGGCGGTCAACATGATGGTGAACGGCATCAACCTGAACGACCTGTCGAACAGCCAGGTGACGTTCCAGCCGTCGATCAACACCGTGTCGGAATTCAAGGTCGACAACTCCACGTTCAGCGCCGAGTACGGACGGAACTCAGGCGCGATCGTCAACGTGGCGACGCGGTCGGGGAGCAACCAGATCCATGGGGAGGCGTTCGACTTCTACCGCGACGACAGCTTCGACTCGCGCAACTACTTCAATCCGCCGAGCATCCAATCTGACGGAACGACGACGCCTCAGTCGCTGTTCAACCGCAAGCAATTCGGCGCGAACGTCGGCGGGGCGGTGGTCAAGAGCCGGTCGTTCTTCTTCTTCAGCTACGAAGGCCTCCGGCACGAGCAGGGCGTGGACCTCAACTCGGGGACGCTGACGGACGCGCAGCGCGCCGCCGTCACCGATCCGGTCGCGAAGAACCTGCTCCAGTTCATCCCGCCGGCCAACGACCTCACCGGCGCGCGTGCCATCGGCTCGCCGCTGGCGCCGGTCACGATCGACCAGTACACGATCGACTCGCGCAACACGCTTGGGCGCGCCGACGACCTGCACGTCTACTACGCGTTCCAGAAGGACTCGCGCATCGAGTCGAACGCACAGGGCCAGACGGTCGCCGGCTACAGCGACACGCGCGGCGGCCATCGGCAGATCATGACGATCAACCAGACCCACATCTTCAGGCCGTCGCTCGTCAACGAAGTCCGCGGCGGGTTCAACCGCATCCACATCACGTTCGATCCCAATACGCTCGTCGACACCAACGCGCTCGGCATCAACGTCGGGCAGACCGAGATGCCGATCGCGCTGCCGTCGATCACGATCAACGGCCCCGGCCTGAACTTCGGCGGACCGGCGGGATTCCCGAGCGGGCGCGACGTGACCACCTTCGCGGTCGGCGACACGGCGACGTACCTCCGCGGCCGCCACATCGTGAAGTTCGGCGGCGAGATGCGGCACGTCCAGCACCACGGGTTCAGTCAGGATCCCGGGCGCTTCACGTACCCGAACGTCGCGGCGTTTCAGCAGGGATTCGGCAGCTCCTTTGCCATCACGCTCGGCACGCAGGAGTTCAACGCGCGGGTGAACGCGATCGGCGCGTTCGTCCAGGACTCCGTCTCGCTGGGGTCGAACGTGAAGCTCGATCTGGGGCTTCGATACGACTACCTGCCGTCGCCGACCGAAAAGGACGACAAGCTCGTGACGTTCGACCCGGCGACGTCCTCGCTGCTGCAGTTCGGCACGAACGGCTTCAATCAGGTCACCAAGAACGGGAGCGACTTCCAGCCGCGCGTGGGCGTCATCTGGACGCCGCAGGGTTCCGGCAAGACGGTCGTCCGTGCGGCCTACGCGGTCATGGTGAACCAGAGCAACACGGGGTACTTCGTCGGGGAAACCGGCAATCCGCCAATCGTGAGCCCGCTGTCGAGCTCGGCGGCCGGAACGGCGGCCAGCAACATCAAGCTCGATACGGCGGCGTCTCAAGCCGGGTCCGCGGCCCTCGCGCCGTCGTTCACCGACCCGAACTTCCTGCCGTCGCGGATGCAGTCGTGGAACGTGAACGTCGCGCGCGAGTTGGGCGGCACGGGCCTGTTGGTCGGTTACTTCGGATCCCACGGCGATCGCCAGCGGATTCCGATCAACCTCAATCAATTCACGACGCCGGGCGGAACCGTTCGACCGTATCCCGCGCTGTCGCTCTCGAGTCCCATCCTTCCCGGCGCGACGCTCGGGAACATCACCGAGCAGACGAGTCTCGGCTGGTCGGACTACAAGGGCCTCTGGGTCACGGTGAACCGCCGGTTGTCGCACGGGTTGTCGCTTCAAGGGTCATACACGCTGTCGAAGTCGACCGACACCAATTCGTACGACGCAACCGGCGCCGGCAACAACGGGTCGCTGCAGGACAGCACGAACCTGGCCGGAAGCGTGGGACCGTCGGACTTCGACGTCCGCCATCGCGTCTCGCTCAACGCGGCCTACGAGCTGCCGTTCCACGGCAACAGGTGGAAGGACGGCTGGCAGGTCGTCGTCGTGGAGCAGGTGCAGACCGGAAACCCGATCAACGTCATTACCAACATCTCGACGATTACGGGCGTCGCGTCGGTACGGCCGGATCTCATCGGTACGCTGCCGTCCATCGTCGCGACGCCGAATCGTGACAAGAACGGCTTCCCGGTGAGCTATCAGTGGTTCGACGGATCGACGGTCTGCGATCCCCGCGTCGCGGCCGGCGCAGCCGGCGCGTGCACCTCCGCGTCAATCTTCGCGCTCCCCTTCAACGCTGCCGGTGTGGCGCACTTCGGCAGCCTGGGCAGGAACCCGATCTACGGTCCGGGGTTCGGCAACACCGATCTCTCGTTCATCAAGAACCTCACCCTCGTTGGCCTCTCGCGCGCGCAGTTCCGCGTGGAGGTGTTCAATCTGTTCAACCAGCCGAACTTCGGGCAGCCGGGACGGATCGCCACGGTCGGCAGCACCTCGTTCGGCGTGATCTCCAACACGCGCTTCCCGACGGGCGATTCGGGATCCGCGCGGCAGATCCAGTTCGCGGCCAAGTTCATGTTCTAGCCGCGCCCGACTCAGGCCGTTGGTCACCAATTCCTCGGAGTTGATGACCGACGGCCAGGGCGCCCACAATCGAATTCCAGCCGGCTGCGAGACCAGTTGACCGTCGTACGGCACAGGTCTAGACTTGCCCTCGTGCGCCCCGCGCTACGGCTGATTCTTGCCTTGGCGGTGTCCAGTGTGGCGTGCCAGCGCCAGTCCACGCCGGTGGCGCCGTCGCCGCCGGCAGGCGGACCTCCCGTCGGCGATCTCAAAATCAAGCTTAGCTGTCCGTCCTGCCCGCCCTTCCTCGTGACCATAACCCTCGAGAAGGGCCTGTCGACGTCGTTGAAGGTGACGGCGTCGCGCGCCGGGCTTGACGGCGAGGTGGACGTGACGAGCGTCGCGACGTTCGAGTCGTCGAATCCAAAGGCCGCCACCGTCACGCCGGCCGGCGTGCTCACCTCGATCGACGAAGGGGTGACGACGATCACGGCGCGGTACCGCGGCGCCACGAGTACGCTGCCGTTCACGGTCTTTCATTTCGCACGGATTTATCCGGACGAAGTCCAGGGCTTCATCTATGAGCGCTCAGACACGCCGATCGAGCTGATCGCACACGTCGACCTCGTCGGCGCAGACTACGTGAATAAGATGCTTCCCGACGTCGACGCCCCCTTTTTCAGGTTCTCCGGCGTGTCGCATGGCGGCTTCGACCTTGTCGTCAGCCGGCGTGGATATCAGACCCGGCGCGTTTCCGTGGCGACGCTGCCGACGGAAGTCGATGTGACGCTCGACCTCGATCCATCGATCGTGCGGGATCGGCTGAACTCTGACGGTTGCGGGGAACCGGGGAAGGCGTCATTCGTTCGCACCTCGTTCCGGCCGACGAGCCCCGGCTTCTTCCGGGTGACGTCCATCGGCGGCCCATACGATACCGAGGTCACCGCGACGCTCGATGGCAAGCCTGTCAAACGCTCCGATCCGGAGATCGATGTCGAGCTGCCAGTCGCCAACCTGACGCACGAACTCACGCTGTCATGCCTTGGACCGCCCGGCAGAGGGTACGTGTCCTATCTCCGGCCGCGATAGCGCCACCAGTTCCGCTCGAACCCCATTCGCCCGGCGACCTGATAGCATCGCGCGATGCGTCGCATTGTCGCGGGTATCGATCTCGGCGGAACGGCCATCAACTACACGCTTCTCGACGCGCAGAGCGGCGAGTTCCTCGTGCCAGGCCTTGCGGAACACCCGGCCCGGGCGCAGGAAGGGGCGGACGTCTGCCTCACGCAGATTGCCGAGGGACTCACACAAACGGCCGCCGCCTACGGCGTCGATCCGCAGTCCATTCTCGCGGTCGGTCTCGACACGCCCGGACCCGCAAGTGCGGCGGGCGTGCTGAGCGCGCGCGGATCGACGAACTTCGCGCATCCGTCGTGGCGCGGCTTCGATCTGCGAGGCGGGCTGGAGGAGCGGTTGAAGCGGCCGGTCACGTATCTGAACGATGGGAACGCGGCTGCGCTGTGGGGGCACATGGCGCTCTTCGGCTCCGCGCCGGCCACGAGCGTGTCGGCCATCATCGGCACCGGTCTCGGCGGCGGCCTCGTCGTCGACGGACGGGTCGTCGAAGGACGCAACGGATTCGGCGGCGAAGTGGGCCACGTGCTGATTCCCTGCGAGGCGATTCCGGCGCTGCGCGGACTGCGCCCGCCGTGCAACTGCGGGCGCGAGGGCGATCTGGAATCCGTCTGTTCCCTGACCGCGATCGAGCGCACGCTGCTGCCGATGTTCCTGGAGCGCCATCCTGACCATCCGCTGCGCGGCCTGCCGCCGGGACAGGCGGCGCGCGCCGTGCGCGGCCTCGCCGAGCGCGGCGACGAGATGTGCCTCGCGATTTTCGAGACGCAGGCGCGCGCGCTCGGGTTGTTCTTCGATCAGATCACGAACCTGCTGGATCCGGACGCCTTCCTGATCGGCGGCGGCGCGCTCGAGGTCTCGGCAGAGCTCCGGGCCTGGTGGGTGACGATGGTCAGGGCCGGGATGGGTGCGCAGCGCGAGGAACAGCAGCCGCGGATCGAGATCATGCCGAACGGCGACGCCGCCGGCGCGCGCGGCGCCGCGCTCCAGGCACTGCGCGGCCTCGGATAGCTGGCGCGCCGGGTTGACGCGCGTCAGCGGAGAAGTCCACGCCCGGGCCGTCTAGAACAACGACGACATCTCCGATCGAGTCTGGGAGGTCCAGCAATGCGGACATTGGTCCCGAACAGGACCCATGCCACACACCCCACGGTTTCCCGCGTTCAGCGATCTCCCGCTTCGCCGCTGCCGTCTCTTCCTGAGTCCGGCCTTCCAACTGAAGAGCGGCGCAGTCAGTTCGATTCGGCTGCCGCGCCGGTTCCGACATCCGATCGCCGCTTCGAGTGGACCTTCACGAAGGTTCCACTCCACTCGACGAATGTACCAGCTGCTCGTCGTCAATTCGCGGTCAATCTGCCAGGAGACGAATTCGAGCGTGAAGCCGAGCGCATCTCGGCAGAGGTGATGAGCCCGTCATACGGCCCCGTGCATGGAACGAAGACCGCGCCGCCAGTCGGGGTTCAGCGCAGCTGCACGTGCGGGGGGACGTGTGCGAAATGCCGGAGTGGTGCCGATCACGCCTACCACGTTGCCGGGGCTCCCCCTGTTGTCAGCGAGGTGCTGCAGTCTGCCGGGCAGCCTCTCGAACGTACGACACGTCACTTCATGGAGACGCGCTTCGGGCACGACTTCAGCAGAGTCAGGATTCACGCGGACGGAACCGCGGCAGCGTCGGCACGGGCGCTGGGCGCTCAGGCCTACACGGTGGGCCACCATGTGGCCTTCGATGCGAACAGATACTCGGCAGCCAGTCCCTCCGGAACGAAACTGCTCGCCCACGAACTGACCCACGTCGTGCAGCAGGAGGGCGGCCCGCTCCGGATTCAGCGATCGCCAGCCGGAAGAGATCCGCGCGACGTCGCCTCGAGCCATTCCCAGTCTCTGCCGAAATCCGCCGCCCTCGACACGACGGCCCTGAGACCGGAGTACGCCGACGGATGGGTCTACAACTCCATGCCCGACTATGTGTTCGTTTTGTACGAACCGGGGGTGTACGCCTACTACGTATCGAACGACCCGAACAGCATGCAAGCGGTCGACACCAGCGTGGCCGCGATCATCCTGAAGAATGGCCACCCGATATTTGATCACTACGAGGAGGCCATCTATGAACTTCCACGGAACCTGCTGAGTTCCAATCCGGGAGAATTCTCGAGCGCCGGTCCCCGCTGGCACATGAAAGGTCCCAGGCAGTTTTACCAGAATCCGAAAGCTCTGGATCTGGCGATGGCGGGATTCACAAAGGAGGCCGAAATCTGGGAGTCGGGGCACGGCTGCGCCGGCTGTCACATCGAACGCCCGACCAACGGTCCTGTGCGGGACGACCAGTTGGATCTCGATCGCTACATTGAAGTGGCGCTCTTGACGAAGGTCGCCAGTGACATCGTCGGCATGCGGTACGATCCCAGGAATCCGTTCACGCACCTGAACATGGGGATTTCTCATGTTCTCAATGCTCCAACGGTCTCGCCGAAACAGCCGCCTGCCGCGCCTTCCGGGAAGATGCCGGAGCCGTTACCCACTCAGACACCCAAGCCCGCCCCCAAAGCGGTTACGGAGCCTGCCCCGCCTGTGAAGCCGCCGCCGACGGCCGGTACGCAGCAGGTTCCGCTCCGCCAGCCGCGCACGCCCCCCGGTGAGGAACCGGTTGGAACTGGCCCGAGTCGCGCTCGTCCGTTCAATGCGAAGGATCCGCAGCGCCGTCCTGGGAGCCCTCCGCCCACCCAGCGCGGCAAGTCAGCCGGCGCCGACACGAAAACGTCAGCCGCCGCTGGAAAGACCCGGACACCAGACGACGAGTTCGCGGATTTCCAGAAGATGCTGACCGAGGAGTTCGGCGCCAAGGGGCCCGTGACGTCGGATGCGTTACTCCGCCTCTTCAGGTATGGCTCGAGGGGGACGGTCATCAAGTACCTCAGGCGATATCTTCTGAATGAAGCCAAAACAGCCAAAGTCTTGAAGGTGGGCGATTTTGAGTTGGAGCTGAAGCCAAACGTTTCTGTGGAAAAGCAGATTGACGACTTTCTGAAGAATCTCGAGGGGGCCCACTCCACGCCCCAGGCTCTTGGCAAGAAGCTCCCCACGGACGTTCAGAAGCAACAGCCGGGCGGCAAGTACAACCCGGACGACGCCCTGGTGGTCTTCACCGACAAGCCCACGCACACCGCCATGGACCAGCCCTGGAAGGACGCCTTCAACAACATCCGGAAGGGAGGTGCCAAGGAGGCGACGGCCCAGCGGGTCTTCGACGAAGTCGCCGATGGGATTCGCAAGACACCGGGCCTGAGCGACAGCGAGAAGGCCTCGCGCGTCGCCAGGCTGCAGGACGAGATGTTCAGAGAGTTGGGGCTCGTGCCCACCAAGACGTATCCTGTCCCGTACATCATGAAGTGGTGGGAAATCCTGGCCGCAAAGGCCAAGGCGAAACCAGCCACGCGATGATTGAGTGAGAGGCTCCTACAGCCAGCGCCGAACCCGTCGCTGGTAGGCGGCGTAGGCCTCTCCAAACACTTCGGTCAACCTCGCCTGCTCGACCGGAATCACGATCCAGTTCACGTACGCCAGCACCAGCGGCAGCAGCGCGGCCGGCCAGATCTGTCGAAGGAGAAACGCCTCACCGAGGTACGCGGTCGCCAGCCCGACGTACATCGGATTGCGCGTGAAGCGATACGGACCCCACGTCACGAGTTGTGCCGAGGACTTGCCGGGCACCGTGGTCGTGCGAGCTCTGTGAAATGTGATCAGGCCCCAACCCGCGATGCATGCGCCGACGGTGAAGAGCACCACGCCGACGGCGAGGGTGACGCGTCCACTCACGTCGCCGCCGAGCTGCAGGGGGAAGACGCGCTCGAGCCATGCGCCCAGCAGGTACGTGAGGATGAACACCCACGGCACGGGGACCCGCATGAGCAGCCGGAACGGTCCCGCCTCGTCTCGCCGCACTTCGTTCATGAGTGTGATTATGCCGGGGAATTGGTCTCGAGCGGTCGCAGCGTCGCCAGGTCCGGCGCCTGAGGTTGGAAGACGGCGAGGCAGTCATCGCCGGCTTTCCACGTATTCGCGGACACTTCGTCGGCGCTCTCCTGCGCCTGGCTCCGACGGTCGAAATACGCAAAGTGAATGCGCCATCGCGTACCGTCAGGGTACGTGACGGGCTCCACGCGCAGCACGACCGCCGGCGCGGTGATCCATTCGCGCCGCCGGAGCGGCCCGGACAGCAGGCGGGCGCCAAGCAGCCAGACGGCCCCGAGCCCCATCTCGGTCACCGCCAGCGCCCACTTCGAGTTGTCCTCGAGACCCGCGGTGTGCGGCTCGCCGACGATTTCCCGTACGTTCACGGCCTGGCCGATCTGCAGCTCGGACCACATCGCTTCGGTGACGACATCGCGGCCCGAGCACGGCGGCGCGTTGCAGTCGTAGCGGTAGGCGATCATCCACGCGCGCGGCGATCCGGTTGCGATCCACCGCACCAGCTGCTGCTGCAGCGCGTACCCTTCGCCAACCGGCAAGGAGAGGCGGCGGGGTCTGCGTCCGAACGACTGCCCGGCGGATCGCTGTCGCTCGAGTGCCTGCAGTTGCTCGACCTCGCCCGAGCCCAGTTTTTCGATGACGATGCCCTGCGTGACGCGGCCGTAGCGTACGCGGTCGGCTTCCCTCCGGGCGAGATCGAAGCCCTGATAGAAGGTCAGAAACCCTACCAGCGCGCAGAGGAGCGCCGGAAGGCTGCGCGTGAGCGGCCGGCCGCCGCCGATGATCTTGTAAGCGACCACGGCGCAGAACGCGAACGCGACGACGTACGTGAGCCAGCCCACGACACCGGGAGAGAGCAATCCTCCCGCCCGGCCCGCGATCGAGGAACGTGCGGGATCAGGCGCACTGTCGTCGGCCGCTCTGCCAGATTTGCAGCCATGCGCACGAAATTGTCAGGTGCAGTTACGATAGCCATCTGATGAGCACACCCATTTCCGTCCGGCTCTTTCTGGTTGCCGCACTGTCGGTCGCGGCGGTGGCTGTTTCGCCGGCGCAGCCCGCTACTCCGCTCGAGCGTCATGAGTTCGTCATCCGGGATTTCCGCACCGAGAGCGGCGTCGTGCTGCCGGAGGCGCGCCTCGTCTACACCACGCTGGGAACGTTGAACGCCGCAGGCGACAACGCGATCCTCCTGCCGTCGCATTACATGGCGACGTTCAACGGATACAACTGGCTGATTCGTGGCGCCGCGCAGGATCGCGCGATCGACCCGGCGCACGACTACCTGATTCTCACGGAGCTGTTCGGCAACGGCCGGTCGTCGTCGCCGAGCAACACACCGGAACCGTTTCACGGACCGCGGTTTCCCGTAATGACGATCCGCGACAACGTGGAAGCGGTGCACCGGCTCCTCACCGAGCAGCTGCACGTGAATCATCTGCGCGCCGTCGTCGGATTCTCGATGGGCGCCGAGCAGGCCTTTCAGTGGGCCGTCAGCTACCCGACGTTCATGGACGCGATCGTCGCGACGTCGGGGACGGCGAAGTGCTACGGCCACGGCTTCGTTCGGCTCGAAGGACAGATCGCGGCCCTCACGGCGGATCCCGCGTGGCAGGGCGGCGATTACACGACGCCACCGGCGAAAGGCCTCGAGGCGTTCGGGATGGTCTGGGCCGGCTGGCTCTACTCGCAGGAGTGGTGGCGGCAGGAGCTGTGGCGCACGAGCTCTCCACCGGGAACGACCTTCACTCAGGCGTGGCAGTCGTTCAGAACACGGTTCAGCGCCGACGCGAACGACTACATCCTGCAGGCTCGCACGTGGCAGCGTCACGATGTCGGGGCAACGCCAGGGTTCGACGGCGACGTCGAGAAGGCGCTGCGCTCGATCAAGGCACGCGTGCTGTACATGCCCTCAGAGACGGACCTCTACTTTCCGATCACCGACGCGCGCTACGAGCAGGCCTTCATTCCGCGCGTGACGTTCACGCCGATTCCGTCGCTGTGGGGTCACACGGCCGGCGCCGCCAGCAATCCGACGGATCTGAAGTTTCTGAACGAACACGTGGCGGCGTTTTTCAAATGATTCCGGCCGGCCTTCGCACTAACCGGTGCAGTCACCCGTGACGTCTGTGCCCGCTGGCGGCGGATCGGGCTTCAGCAGCGTGAAGTTCAACCGGAACTGCCCGCGAAAGTGCGCGCGGCCCAGATAGAGGCCCGGCCGAACGAGACGCACTTCGTCCAGGATGTCGAGCGCGTCGGGGCCCGCAAGACTGTCGGGGATGTCGCGGTAGCCCGTGACCTCCGATCCCTTGGCGTAGTCGATCACGATCGCGTGGCGCGCAGGATCCAGCTTGCTGGGGCCGCACGATGTCTTTGCCGGGAACAGCAGCCAGGTCGTCTCGCCGTCGAACGTGAGCTTCGGGATGGACGACGAGTCCTTGATGAACGGCTTCAGGATCAGCAGGTCCTCGATCCGGTTGCGCAGAATCCCTTCCGACTTGAAGAACACCTTGCCCTTCCAGAACGCGCGACCGAGTTGCTCGATCGGCATGGCGCCGGCAGCCGACAGCTTGGCGGGGAGATTCGGCGCGATGTCGCTGACGCGTCCGGGGTTGGCGCCGCCTCGAGGCACGAAGAGATCGCCGCGGAACGGTCCGTCGGGCATCGGCCCGGTCGAGAGGCGGACGTAGATTTGATCGAGCTGCGGCTGCGTGAACCGGCGCAGCGTCTCAGGTGTCAGGCTCTGGCGCTCGGTGTCCGACAGCGCGAATTCCGTGCGCACACGATCGAGGTCCGTGCCGTCGGGGGCGAAGCGGATGGGCGGCGCGCTGTGGTGACAGGCAGCGGCGGCTGTAACGATCGCCAACACTGAAATCACCAATTGCTGTGAGCGTGCTGGAATCGACATGCGCACAGGATAGCGTTTCCTGATTGCGATCGATCCGCGATTCCTTTAGTCTGCGTCCATTTCACTTCGCAAGGGAGCTCCGGATGCGACGACGCAACCCCTCCTGGCCGACGTTCGTCCTCACGGTACTTTCGTTCACGCCGTTGGTACTTTCGTTCGCGGCATGCACGTCGCGCGGGCCGCAGCCCGGAACGCAGCTCGACGAAGCGGCGCTCGCGAACGTGCCGCCCGAGCGCCTTCCGGCCGCCACCGAAGACTACTTCCACGACATGGACTACAACGTCGTCCGCGGCGTCCGCCCGGTGTTCACCCAGCGCGAGATCGAAGGGCGCAACATGTGGATGGTGTGGACCGCCGGTGACGATCGGCTGTGGGACGTGCTGACGGTGTCGAGCATCGGTACGTTCGATCTGCTCAAGACGATTTCGTCGCACCCGCAGGTGCCGTATACCGATCCGCACGCCAGGGCGGGAGACGCGCCGAAGTATCTCTACGGGTATGGGCGACACAATCGATTTGCGTACCTCGGGCTCGTGAACGAGCCGTGCTTCAAGGAAGCGACCGGGCCGGACCCGAGTCATTTCGGCCTGTGGATCGATCAGCGCGATCCCGCATGTCCGCCGGATCCGTTTGCCGATCCCGTGCGATACCCGGGCGTGAAGATTGGCGCACGAGGGACGACGGTCGCGGTCGGCTCGTACTACGGAGAACCGACCGGCATCGTGGGTCTCCGCCTGTTCCCGAATCCCGCGTTCGACGAGAAGGCGCGGCTGAAGTGGAACGCCGACAAGTTCTACAACGATCCCACGTATTACGCGAACAAGGATCTGATCCGTCCGTATCGCGTCGGCATGTCCTGCGCGTTCTGCCACGTCGGCCCGAATCCGATCAATCCGCCACCGGATCCCGAGAACCCGAAGTGGGAGCATCTCAGCTCCAACGTCGGCGCGCAGTTCTTCTGGTGGGATCGCGTCTTCAACTGGCGCGCGAAAGCGGCCGAAAACGGCCTCTTCTACCAGGCGCTCCACGTCTCGCGCCCGGGCTCGCTCGACACGTCGCTCGTGTCGACCGACAACATCAACAATCCCCGCACGATGAACGCCGTGTATCAGCTGCTGCCGCGCATGCTGGAGGCCCAGCGGTGGGGGAAAGAGACGATCGCGGGCGGCGGGCTGAACAACAAGCAGTTCAACAACTACGTGCCGCCCAACGACATCCTCGCGCAGTTCTTCGCGCCGCCGAGCACCACGTGGACGCCGCGCGTGCTCAAGGACGGCTCGGATTCCGTCGGCGCCCTCGGCGCGCTGAACCGCGTCTACATCAATATCGGCCTCTTCAGCGAGGAATGGCTCACGCACTTCCGCGCCATCATCGGCGGCCAGCCGATTTCTCCCATCCGGATCGAAACCGCGGAGCGCAATTCCGCCTACTGGCGGGCGACCGAGATGCAGACGCCGAACATGGCGCGTTTCTTCCTCGCGAGCACGGATCCGCATTACCTGAAGGACGCGCCGGGCGGCTCGTCCTATCTGACTGACGGGGCCGCGACGGTGGCGCGCGGCAAAGAGGTGTTCGCGGAACGCTGCGGGCGGTGCCACTCCAGCAAACTGCCGGATCTGCCGATCGGGCTCGACCTCGAGAACGCGAACGGCCCGTCGTACCTGTCGCGCTGGAACGCGTACTGGTCGTGGACCAAAACCGACGACTTCAAGAACCAGATGAAGGCGATCGTCGCGAAGCCGGACTTTCTGGACGGCAACTACCTGTCGTCCGAGCTCCGCGTCCCCGTCACGCTGCTCGACATCAACGCGTGCAGTCCACTCGCGACCAACGCGATCCGCGACAACATCTGGGACAACTTCTCGTCCGAGTCGTACAAGCAGCTCCCGTCGGCCGGCACACTGAAGATCCGCCATCCGGTGACCGGCAACGAAATGGACTACCCGCTGCCGGCCGGCGGGCGCGGATACATTCGCCCGGCCTCGCTCGTCAGCCTCTGGTCCACGGCGCCGTTCCTCCAGAACAACACGGTGGGCAAGTTCTACGTGAGCACGTACGAGGGCGATCCGTCGGTGAAGGCCAGGATGGAACGGTTCGACGACGCGATCGAGAAGATGCTCTGGCCCGAGAAGCGGGAGATCGACGACATCTTCCGCGGGAAAGAGGGCCCGGGCGCCGGCGTGATCGATCGGATGACGGTCGACAGCTATCTCGAGGTGCCAGCCGGCTACGTGCCCGACTATCTGCGGCCGCTGATCGCCGGGGCGCGGCTGGTGTTTCCGTTCATCCGCGGCAGCGGCGGCTCGCTGTCGATCGGACCGTTTCCGAAAGGCACGCCGGTCGGCCTGCTCACGAACATCGATCTCATGGGCGCCGACCTGTCGGACGCCGAACGCGCGGAACAGCGGAAGAAGATGCTCAGACTCCTCAAGCACCTGAAGTCGGAGCTGAACCAGGGACACGATCTCGGCGTCGCGCTGGCGAGCGTGACCAACGACCTGCTGGACGTCAGCAAGTGCAAGGACCTGGTGGTCAACAAGGGGCACTACTTCGGCACGAGCTACTTCCGCGAGGAGCCGGGCCTCAGTGACGACGACAAGCGCGCGTTGATCGCGTTTCTCAAGACGTTCTAACTTGCAGAGAAGAGAGTTCCTCAAGGCGACGGCGCTCTCGGCAGCGGCCTGCGCGTCGTCGACGGTTTCGGCCGTCACGAAGCGCGTCGATCGGGTGGCCGCGAGCGCCGCGGTGGCCCGGCGTCACATCATGGCGAGGCTGCAGCCGCGGGCGGCCTCGTCCTCCGAGTTCGACTACATCGTGATCGGCTCGGGCGCCGGCGGAGGGACGGTGGCGGCGCGGCTCGTGGAGGCCGGGTTTTCCGTGCTCGTCCTCGAGGCCGGCGGCGACCCCGCGTCGCCGAACTACGAGGTTCCCGCATTCCACCCGTTCGCCACCGACGACCCGGCGATGCGGTGGGATTTCTTCGTGCACCACTACGGCAGCGAGGCCAAGGAGGCGTGCGATCCGAACTACGAGCGCGACGAGCGCGCGTTCTGGTATCCGCGCGCAGGCACGCTCGGCGGGTGCACGGCTCACAACGCGATGATCCTCGCGTATCCGCACCAGGCGGACTGGGACGAGCTCGCGGATCTCACCGCCGATCCGACCTGGCGCGCCGAACACATGCGCGAGTACTTCGAGCGGCTCGAGAACTGCCACCACCGGCCGCTCGAGCGGCTCAAGCACGCGCTCGGCCTCAACCCGAGCCGGCACGGCTTCGACGGATGGCTGCGAACCGAGAAGGGGAACCCCGGTAACGTCATCGGCGACGATCGCATCAGGAGACTGATCGCGCGCTCGGTCGACAACGTGCTGAAGGAATTCGGCCTGCCGTCGGCCGCGAGGCTGGAGAGCCTCGCCGATCCGAACGACTGGCGCGTCGTGACGCACGGTTCGCTCGGCGCGCGGTACACGCCGCTGACGACCTCCGATCACAAGCGCACGGGGACCCGCGAGCGCCTGCGCGCGGTGCAACGGCAGTTTCCGCACCTGCTGACGATCGAATTGCACGCGCTCGCGACGCGCATCGTGCTGGACGACGATCGCCGGGCCAGGGGCGTCGAGTACCTGAAGGGCGAGCATCTCTACGAGGCCGATCCGCATCCGAATCCCGCCGAGGTGCCGGCCACACTGGCGACGGCGCGCCGAGAGGTGATCGTGTGCGGCGGCGCGTTCAACACGCCGCAGTTGCTGATGCTGTCCGGCATCGGCAGCCCCGCGCAGCTGGAGCGTCACGGGATCGCCTGCCGCGTGCCGCTCGAGAACGTGGGGAAGAACCTGCAGGACCGCTACGAGGTCGGCGTCGTCAGCCGCATGGCCAATCCGTGGGACATGCTGAAGAACGCGACCTTCACGACGAGCGACGAGGCGTATCGGCAGTGGCAGTCGGAACGGAAAGGCATCTACACGACCAACGGCTCCGTGCTGTCGGTCGTCGCGCGATCGACCGCGGGCCGGCCGTCGCCCGATCTGTTCTGCTATGCGGTCCTGACCGACTTCCATGGATACAAGCGCGGCTACTCCGAGGGCATCCGTCAGACCAAGAACGGCCTGACGTGGGTCGTGCTCAAGGGGCACACGAACAACACCGCCGGCGAGGTGACGCTCGCCAGCCCGAATCCGCGCGCGCGGCCCAACGTGCACTTCAAGTACTTCGAAGAAGGATCGGCCGGACACGAGCAGGACCTCGACGCCGTCGTGCAGGGTGTTCGGCTGGTGAGACGCATGACCGAGGGTCTGCAGCGGGATCTGGGTCTCAGCGAAACGATTCCGGGTCCCGGCTACGAGTCGGACGACGCGCTGAAGACGTTCGTCCGGGAGCATGCCTGGGGACATCACGCGTCCTGCACCTGCAAGATCGGGCCGCGCGACCGCGGCGGCGTGTTGAGCAGCGACTTCAAGGTGTATGGCACCGAGGGCCTTCGCGTCGTGGACGCCTCGGTCTTTCCGCGGATTCCCGGGCTGTTCATTGCCAGCGCGGTCTACATGATTGCCGAGAAGGCCGCCGACGCGATCCTGGGTCGTCCCAGATAGACTGACGCCTATGCGCGTCACGGCAGCCGTCCTCATCAGTTCCGTGCTTCTCACCTCGAGCGCGTGGGCGCAGCCCGCGCGGCCGACCGTCGGTGTGGCATTCGGCGGCGGCAGCGCCCGCGGCCTGGCGCACATCGGCGTCATCCAGTGGTTCGAAGAGCATCACGTCCCGATCGACGTGGCCGCGGGCACGAGCATGGGCGGTCTCGTGGGCGGCGGGTTCGCCACCGGCATGTCGGCCGACGAACTGCGGACGCTCATCACGACGACCGACTGGGACATGATGTTCGGCGCGTCGTCGTTTGCGTTCAAGAACGTGCGGCGCAAGGAGGATGCACGCAGCTATCCGTCCCGCCTCGAGTTCGGGCTCAAGCACGGGCTCTCGGCGCCGACGTCGCTCAACGACGGCCAGCAGGTGGACTTCCTCCTGCAGCGCATCACGGCTGCGTACTTCGGCCTGACGAAGTTCGACGACCTTCCGACGCCGTTCCGCGCGGTCGCCGTGGATCTGAAGGCCGGCGAGCGGGTGGTCCTGGACTCCGGGTCGCTCGCCACGGCGCTGCGCGCGACGATGTCGCTGCCGGGGATCTTTCCGCCGGTCGAGCGCGACGGACGTGTCCTGGTGGACGGCGGCGCACTCGACAACGTGCCCGCCGACGTCGTCCGCGGACTTGGCCCGACGGTCGTGGTTGCGATTGACGTCGGGGCGGCTCCCGAGGAGAAGGTGGACGTCTCCATGTTCGGCCTGATGGGTCGGACCGTGGACGCGATGATGCGGGCTGCGACGCGGGCTGCGCTGAAGTCGGCCGACATCACCATCGTGGTCGACGTGAAGGGATTCGGGTCGCTCGACTGGCGCCGTGCCGACGATCTGATCGCGCGTGGCTATGCGGCCGCGGAAGCCAACCGCGACGCGCTGCTGAAATACCGGCTCAGCGACGCCGACTGGCAGGCGTGGACCGCGGCGCGCACGAGCCGGCGGCGCACGGCGCTGCCGACTCCGACGTTCCTGACGATCACCGGCGTGCAGCCCGCCGACGCCGACCTCGTCCGCCGCACGCTGGCCGCGCATCTCAACGTGCCGGTGGACGTCGCGGCGCTCGAGCGCGATCTCATGCGGCTGTCGGGGCTCGATCGATATCAGGCGATCGGCTGGCAGATGACCGAGACGCCGGAGGGCGCCGGCCTGCTGATCCGCGCGCAGGACAAGACCTACGCGCCGCCGTTCCTGATGCTCGGCCTCAACATCGAGAACACGACGTCCGAGACGTTTCGCGTGCAGCTCGCCGGGCGCTATCTCGCCTTCGACACGGTGGGGTCGGGCTCCGAACTGCGCATCGACGCCGGCATCGGCGCGGATCCCAACGCCAGCGCGGCGCTCTACAAGGCGATCAACGGTTCGCGAGTCTTCGCCCGCGGCGTCGGTCGCGTCAGCCGGCAGACGTACAACTTCGTTCACGACGATGCGGTGGTGGCGCAGTACCGCGAGCAGCGCGCCTGGATGGAAGGGCAGCTTGGCGTGAGCCTGTCGCGCGAGAGCGAAGTTGCAGGCGGGCTGCGGTTCGGCCACGTGGACGATCACGTCCTGTCGGGTGATCCGGGACTGCCGGCATTCTCGGGTCGTGAGGTGAGCCTGGGGATCCGCTACATCCTCGATCAGCAGGACAGCCCGGTCGTTCCATCGCGAGGCCTGCGCCTTGCGGCCGCCGTGACGCAGACGTTCGACAGTCCGGAGGCGCCCGGCGTCGAGCGGACCAACCGCGACCTCACGCAAGCGGAGCTCGGTCTCTCGTCGTTCCATTCCGTCGGCGCGCGCACGCGCGTCTTCGCCGTGTTCGCCGGCGGCACGTCGTTCGACGACACGCCGCTCCCGACGCGCCAGTTCACGGTCGGCTATCCCTTCGTGCTTGACGCGTTCGGCGTGGGAGAACTGCGCGGCGATCACTACGGCGTGCTCACGCTCGGCGGGATGCGCCGCGTCGGGCGCCTGCCGGATTTCCTGGGCGGCCCCGTCTTCGTGGGCGCGTGGCTGCAGAACGGCGCGGTGTTCGACACGCACGAGAACGTCGATCTGCGATCGCAGGTCGGCCTCGGCCTCATCGGCGACACGCTCATCGGTCCCGTGCTCATCGGTACGAGCTTCGGGTTCGACGGCGAATGGCGCGTGACGTTCGGCGTCGGGCGAGTGTTCCGATAGCTTCAGCAACGAGCGAGCGCAGCGAGCGAGCCAGGCGAACGGAGCGCGCCGGCGAAGCGGCGCGCGAGAGGGCGTGCAGGGGAGTCCGAGGGGCGAAGCCCCTCGGTGAAAGATAGAAAGATTCGGCGGCGAATGGCGCGTGACGTTCGGCGTCGGGCGAGTGTTCCGATAGCTTCAGCAACGAGCGAGCGCAGCGAGCGAGTCACGCGAACGGAGCGCGCCGGCGAAGCGGCGCGCGAGAGGGCGTGCAGGGGAGTCCGAGGGGCGAAGCCCCTCGGTGAAAGATAGAAAGATTCGGCCATCGACGCTCCTACATGCATATAACTAGGAGGCAGTTGATGCAGATGAGACGACTGGTAAGACCGGTGACGAACGCGGTGGCGACGGCGCTGATGATTTCGGCGACGGCCGGCGCGGCGTTCGCGCAGGGGCACGAGGACCACGGATCCATGATCGCGTCGCCTGGGCCGCTCACCGCCAGGCAGAACGAACTGGTGCAAGCGGTACGGAGGGCGACGGAGCAGTTCAAGGGCGTGACGTCCGTCGACGGTCCGGGTAACGGGTACGGCCTCGTGCTCGGATGCGTGAGCGGCGGCGATTTCGGCGCGATGGGACTGCACTACCTAAACAAGGCGTTTCTCCAGGACAGCGACGTGCAGGTTGACAAGCCTGAGATCGTCCTGTTCGAGCCCACGCGCGACGGCGGCATCCGGCTCACCGGGGCCGACTACGTCGTCATCAAAGACGCCTGGGACAAGGATCCGAAGCACATCAATCCGGACGGCAGCGTCAACCCCCCACAGCTGTTCGGCCAGTTGTTCCACCTGTTCGACGCGCCCAACCGGTTCGCGCTGCCGGCGTTCTACACGCTGCACGTGTGGGCGTGGAAGGACAATCCGCTCGGTACGTTCACGAACTGGAATCCCAACGTCTCGTGCGACGCGTTTAATCCTTCCCCCGTCGTTCGCTAGCTCACCTTCGAGGCGGCGCCACCCCGCGCCGCCTCGCCCTGCCTGAAGCGGTCTTTCACAACGATGTAGCGCAGTCCTTCAGGGCTGCCCCGGCGCAAGGAGACGCAGGCCTGAAGGCCTGCGCTACGAGAGGCGCGCCGCACGTTCGACGAACGCTCTATTTGCGTCGATTGAGCATCGCGTCGGGATAGAGCAGCCGCTGCTGCTCGACCGTCAGCGTCAGCCGTCCCTGTTCCGGGAATGCCAGTTCACGTGTCGTGAAACGCTCGCGCAGCAGGCCGCGGCTCGAGTGCTGTCGCGTGTCGAGGAGGTAGTGCGCGAGCTCGTGCGCCAGCGCGACGCCCAGCATCCGCTCCAGCACGGCGTCCTGGTGCTCGGGCGACAGCGCGCGAAACGGAATGACGCCGATCTCGGCCTCGGCGGCGAGCGCTTCGGCGACCGGCGGCGACAGGCGGATCATCGGGATCGCGTGCCCGTCGGTGAACTGCGTCGTCCCGAGCACCGGGACGGATGGATCGGATGGCGCCAGATCGCCGTCGGCTGCAAGCTCCACGATGACGGCGCCTGGGCCCCAACCGAACTCGACGTCGACGCCATACTGCGCCCAGATGCGGCTGGCCACGCTGCGCATGCCCTCGACGTTCGCCTGGGGCAGACGGGAATGATTGACGATCTGGAGACGGACGATTCTCGGCGCGATTGGCGCGCGAGGCGCGGTGAGCGCCGCGATCAGTATCGCGGCGCGCACCGCTGGAGGAAGGATCACTTGACCGCGGCGCGGACCAGCAGCCGCTGCTGTCCCGGCGTCAACGTCAAGCGTGCGGGCTCGGGGGAGGCAAGTGCGTGAATGTCGAGCCCTGGTTGGAGGAGACCGGTGCCGGAATGCTCTGCCGTGTCCAGCAGGTAGTGCGCCATTTCGTGGGCGAGCGCGACGCCCAGCATCCGCGTCAGCATCGCGTCGCGCTGATCGATCGGCCGCATCGCGAAGAGGATGCCGTTCTCGCTGGTGTCCTCGGCGAAGGCTTCGATCGCGCCCAGCGACAGCCTGATGTACGGCGTCGCGTGTCCCTGTGTGAACAGCGTCGTGCCGAGGACTTCCGGGCTGCCGCGGTACGGCACGGCGCTCGACTTCTTCGTCACGACGACGGCGACGGCATCAGGGTCCTCGCTCAGCTCCAGCGTGACGCCGTACCGCTTCCAGATGCTGTTGGCGACGTCGAGCACGGCGTCGATGTCGGTCTGATGCAGCCGCGACTGGTTGTACACCTTGAGCCGCACGACGCGCGGCTGAAAGTCAGGCGCGCACTGCGGCGGGCGCGGAATGGGCGCCGCGAGAGGCGCTCCGAGCGCGACGGCGAGCGCGATGGCGGTGATCGACATGGCCGCTCACCTGTTCAACGCCCGGCGGATGCCTGCCAGGTGGTGATAGCTGTGGCGGACGGCGTGATCCTCGAGGACGAACTGACAGGTGACCGGCGCGTCCGCATAGAGCGACACACGTTCGGCGTGCCCGAGCTGTTCGTCGGTCAGGCCGCGGATCGCGGCCGCCGCGGCGGCGCTGTTGCGCCGGAGCAGGTCGACCGCCGCGTCACACAGGATGGCGTCGAACTCGTCCGCGTGCTTCGCGTTCATCGAATGCACGTCGTCCATCGTGACGCCCGTGATCCGATGGCGGTCCGCCACCTTCAACGCGAGCTGGACCTCGAGGGGATAGACGCTGGCGACGTGGTGCACGATCACGCCGACCCTGCGTCCGTCACGCGCCAGCCGCGTCTGCCATTCGATTTCGGTCAGCGAGATGGCCAGGTCCGCCAGCGCGTCGGCTCCGCGCTCCAGGCGCTCGGCCAGCGCGCCTGCCTTCACACTCGTCATGAATTGTGCCTCCACTCATGTAGGAGGCCGTGCGGGAACCCTTTCAGCGGTCGGACGAGGCCATGGCGAGATTGGATTCAGCCATCGTCCCCGCGTCCATCATGACGATGCGGTCGGCCAAATTGCGCGCAAACGTGCGGTCGTGCGTGACGCAGATGACCGTTCGTCCCTCGCTCGCCAGCGAGCGGAGCATGGCGAGCACGTCCTCGGTGGTTCCCGGATCGAGCGCGGACGTCGGCTCGTCGAGGACCAGGACTTTCGGCGACATCGCCAACGCGCGGGCGAGCGCGACGCGCTGCTGCTGGCCGCCGGAAAGGGCAGCGGGATACTTGCGCGCCTGATCCGCGACGTTCAGGCGATCCAGGAAGTGCCAGGCGAGCGCCTCGGCGTCGATCGGGGACAGCCGTCGGACGCGGATCGGGGCGAGCGTGCAGTTCTCGAGCGTCGTCAGGTGCGGGAACAGGTGAAGGTGCTGAAACACGATGCCGATCTCCCGTCGCGCCGCCTGGATGCGCCGCGGGTGTTCGTCGACGACGTGCCCGGCGACGCGGATCGTTCCCGACTGATGCGGTTCGAGGCCGTTGAGGCATCGGATCAGCGTCGACTTGCCGGAGCCGGATGGACCGCAGATCGCGATGCGCTCGCCGCGACGGACGTCGAGTGTGATGTCGCGGAGCGCGTGGAAGCGTCCGTACCACTTGTTGACGCCCCGCATCTCGACCTCGAGGTCGACGGGCGTCATGCGGACACTCCGTCCGCCCCGCGCTCGAGCCGCGCGCCGCCGCGGGCAATGGCGTGACAGAGCACGCCGTAGATGAGAGCCGTGAACACGTACACCTCCACACCGTATCCGGCCCATCGGCCGTCCGCGATCGCCGCGTGCGCGGCGCCGAGCAGATCGAAGAAGCCGACGATCATGACGAGCGTCGTGTCCTTGAAGTACGCCATGAACGTGTTGATCGTCGCCGGCATCGACGCGCCGATCGCCTGCGGAAGCACGATCTGGACGGCCGTCTGGATCGGCGACAGACCGAGCGCGGCCGCGGCGTCACGCTGCGCCGCCGGGACGCCGTCGATCCCTGCGCCGACGACTTCGGCTTCGTACGCGGCGACGCCGACGGCGAACGTCAGCACGATGCGAATCGCCTTGTCGATCACCAGCGTGTCTGGCAGGCAGAGCGGGACCAGCACCGAGGCCATGAACAACAGCGCGACGAGCGGAATGCCGCGAATCAGCTCGATCCAGGCGGAGCAGAGCGCGCGTACGGCGGGCATGGGAGAGCGGCGGCCGAAGGCGAGCACGATCGCCACAGGCATCGCGAGCGTGAAGCTGGTGGTCGAGAGCATGAGCGTCAGCGGCAGCCCGCCCCAGACGTCGTGCGGCACTTCGGGAAGGCCAGCGAAGCCGCCGTGCATCAGCAGCACTGCGGTCGTCTCGGTGGCGATCCACGCGGCGACGACGCCTCGCGACCATTTCGCCCGCGCGACCGTGAGGCCGAAGGGTACGGCGAACAGGAGACACACGATCGCGGGCCGCCACTGCTCCGCGATCGGATAGGCGCCGAACAGGATGAACCGGTACCGATCGGCGATCACACCCCATCCCGCGTCGACGAGCGCCCACCGCGCCACGCGCCATCCGACGTAGGCCGCAGGCGCGAGCGCAATGAGGCTGACGGCGACCCTTCCGGGCCCGGACGCTCTAGATGCCATGACGCGCCCCGAACAGTGCCCGCGTCGACGCCGCGACGGCGAGGCTGGCGGTCAGATAGAACAGCGCGGCGAGCGCCATGGCTTCGACGGCCTGTCCGGTCTGGTTGATGGTCGTGTTCGTGATCGACATCAGGTCGAAGTAGCCGATCGCCGTGGCAAGCGACGAGTTCTTGATGACGCTCACGAACTGGCTGATGGTCGGCGGCATGATCACCGGGAGGGCTTGAGGCAGCACGACGGTGCGCAGCGCCGCCAGACGCGACAGGCCGAGCGCCAGGGCGGCCTCCTGCTGCCCTCGCGGCACCGCGGCGATGCCGCCACGGACGTTTTCGGCGATGAAGGCAGCCGTGTAGATCGACAGCGCCGCGAAGAGCGCCGCGAATTCCGGAGAGACGATGACGCGTCCCCAGAGAAAAGAGAGCTCGCGGTTCGTCAGCGCGACGCCGGGTGCGGGATGCCACGGCAGGCCGGCGTCGGGCAGCCGCTGCAGCACCGCGGCCCAGCAGAGGATCTGCAGCAGCACCGGCACGTTGCGCACGACGTCTACGTAGGCTCGCGCAAGCATCGCGACGGTCGGGATCGACGAGAGCCGCGCGATGCCGATGGTCACGCCGAGCGCGGCGGCGGTGAGGATGCCGAGGGCGGACAGGCGCGCGGTGTTGACGATGCCGGCCGCGAGCGCGCGGGCGTTGCTGTCGCTCGACGAGAACGGCACGAGGCCCGGCGCGATCTCGAACCCGGCGCTTCGCCGGAGGTAGCCGAAACCGGTCGCGACGCCCCGTGCGCGGAGATTCACGGCGGTCTGCGCCCCGATCGCGGTCACGGCGCCGCAGACGACGGCAATGACGGCGAGTTGCCACAAGAGGGCGCCTGGCCGCCGCCAGTCAGCGGATGTCGGGTACGTAGACAATGCCGCCGTCTTTCCACAGCCGGTTCATGCCGCGCTCGACGCCGAGCGGCGCGAGGTTGCGCTCGAACGACTCGCGACTGTTGCCGACCTGCTTGACGATCGTGAACGCCCAGCGGTGATCGAGGCCGAGCATCGGGCCGAAGTCGTCGGATTCGCCGACGAACCGGCGGATCGCGGGGTCCTTGCTCGTCAGCGCGGCGTCGATCGTGGCCGACGAGAGGCCGAGGTCCTCGGCGTCGATCATCGCGTAGACCGACCATCTGACGATCTCGACCCAGCGCGTGTCGGCCGACATCACGGCCGGCCCCAGCGGCGCCTTCGAGATCGTCTGCGGAAGCACGGCCTGTTCCTCCGGATGCGGCGCATGCATTCGGACTCCCGCCAGCGCCGACGAGTCGGTGGCGAACGCGTCGCAGCGGCCCGCGTAGTACGCCGCCGTCGCCTCCTCGGCGCGCTCGATGACGACCGGCGTGAACCGAAGGCCGTTCGTGCGGAAATAGTCCGCCACGTCGGCCTCGGTCGACGTGCCCGGACTGAAACAGATCGTCTTGCCATCGAGTTGCCGTGGCGCGCTGATCCCGGACGCCCGTGGCACGATGAAGGCTGTGCCGTCGTACCAGTCGATCGCGGGAAACTCGAAGCCCAGGTTGACATCGCGTTGAAAGCTGATCGTCGTGTTGCGAGACAGCACGTCGATCTCGCCGGACTGCAGCGCGGCGAAGCGGCGCTGCGCGCTCAGCGGCGTGTAGCGCACTTTCGCGGAGTCGCCGAATACGGCGGCGGCGATCGCGCGGCACACGTCCACGTCGAGCCCGTGCCAGACGCCGGCGCCGTCGAGCGCGGAGAAACCTGCGACGCCGGTGCTCACACCGCACCGGAGGAATCCGCGCGCGCGCACCTGATCGAGCGTGGCCGTATGCGTCGCGCCGCCCGCCGGTGTACATGCGCCGGCCGCGAGCGCCGCGGCACACGCCACGACCGCGGCAGGTATCCGCAGTCGCGTCATGAGATCCGCACCGCCACGGGGACGCTGGTGCCGACGGCCTCCCGCGCGCCGCCGACCCGGCCGGCGACGCGGTTGCGTCCGGCGCGCTTGGCGCGGAACAACGCGGCGTCCGCCTCCTCGACCCAGGCGCGGACCGATTGCTCGATCGCGAGCTCGGCCACGCCCACGCTGATCGACAGGTGCCACTCGGGCAGCAGCCCGGCGCCGGCCACGAGCCCGCGCAGCTCCTCGGCCAGTGAGAACGCGTCGCCGAACCGCGTGCCGGGCAACAGCAGGACGAACTCTTCTCCACCCGTCCGGAACAGGAGATCCAGCTTGCGGAAGCGCCGGTCCACGAGCGCGACGAGCGCCTTCAGGACGCGGTCCCCCTCGCTGTGGCCGAACGCGTCGTTGACGTCCTTGAAGCGATCCACGTCGAGCAGGAGGATCGACGCCCGCTCGCCGGTGCGGCGGCGGCGCTCGACGGCCGCCGCGAGTGCGACGTCGAGCTGACGGCGATTGAACGCGCCCGTCAGCGGGTCGGTCACCACCTGCTGCTGCAGCGCGCGCATCCGCGTGTGCACTACGGCCAGCCGTGCGCCGGTCGTCGCCGTGGCGGCCGCCAGCGCGAGGAGGACGAAGGTCATCGACGCCTCAGAACTTCCACGCGAGCCGCGCGTAGAGCGTCCGCCCGTTGAAGCCGAACGGCGACTGGCTCGGGAACGTCTGGATGCCGTTGAACGAGTTCACCGCCGTGTTGCGATCGGGGAACACGTCGAACAGGTTCTGCACGCCGAACGCCGCCCGATAGCTGCCGCGGTGCAGCGAGGCCTCGACGTCGGTCAGCCACTTCGGGGCGTACGTCTGGTCGTCGGCCGGGTTCTGGCTGGCGAAGCTGCACACGCTCCCGAAGCGCGCCTCGTTCACGTTGAGGCCGAGCGCCCGCCGCTGCCAGGCGCCGGTGATCCGCACGTTGTCGCTCGGCTGCCCGCACTGCAGCCGGTTCTGCTCGATGTGATCGAACAGGACGGCCGAATAGGCGGCCAGCGGCGGCGGCGTCACGATCGG
>Ga0066903_100000334_pt1 | contig 28293 bp, 27 predicted proteins | sample PanSoiMetaGPlot1_FD_67491 | JGI IMG/M metagenome (GOLD analysis project Ga0066903, IMG submission 67491) | Tropical forest soil microbial communities from Panama analyzed to predict greenhouse gas emissions - Panama Soil - Plot 1 (version 2) | ecosystem: Environmental > Terrestrial > Soil >... | reverse complement strand
GCCGGCAACCTCGCCAATCTCGAAGGCGTGGTCGAGGAACATGGCGAACGCTACGAGTTTTTCAAAGCCGACATTGCCAATGCCGATGCGATGGACGCGCTCATGCTCGAACACCAGTTTTTTGCGGTGGTGAACTTCGCCGCCGAGTCGCATGTCGATCGGAGCATTAATTCGCCGGAGAATTTCATTCACACGAACGTGATCGGCACGAGTGTGCTTTTGAACGCAGCTCGCAAACACGGCGTCCAGCGTTTCGTCCAGATTTCGACCGACGAAGTTTACGGCTCGTTAGGCAAGACCGGCAGCTTCACGGAAGAGTCACCTCTCGATCCAAGCTCGCCTTATTCCTCGAGCAAGGCGGGCGCCGATCTGCTCGCCCTCGCGCACCAGAAAACTTACGGGCAGGAAGTCATTGTCACTCGTTGCTCGAATAATTACGGACCGTATCAATTTCCCGAGAAACTGATTCCGTTAATGATCATTAAGGCATTGCGTGACGAACCGCTTCCGGTTTACGGCGACGGCATGAACGTCCGGGACTGGATCCACGTCCAGGACCACTGCGCCGCGGTAGTGGCTGCTTTGTTCGATGGAAAGGCCGGTGCCGTCTACAATCTTGGCGGCGGAAACGAAATGCCGAACGTCGATTTGGTGAAAATGATTCTGAAACGGGTTGGTAAACCGGAGAGCCAGATTTCGTTCGTGAAAGATCGCCCCGGCCACGATCGCCGATATGCGATCGATTCCTCGTTTGCGCAGAAGCAGTTGAAATGGAAGCCGCGGAAAGACTTCAAAGAAGGCATCGAAGCGACGGTTCAGTGGTACATCGACAATGCATCGTGGTGGCAACCACTGCTTGAGCGGACCGGCCGTTATTGACTCATGCGAATTGTTATCCTTGGTGCGGGCGGTCGTCTTGGCGCTGCGCTCGTGCGGGAATATCATCGGGAATTTGATGTCGTCGGCCTGAATCGCGCCCAGCTCGATCTGGCAAAGTCCGACAAAATCCGCAGTCGGCTTTCCTCAGCACAGTTTGATTTGCTGATCAACTGCGCCGCGTTCACGAATGTCGACCTTTCAGAATCGAAACAAGCCGAAGCATTCGCGGTCAACGCCGATGCGCCGAAAGTTCTGGCGGAGATTTGCAGTGAAAAAAAGGCAAAGCTGATACATTTCAGCACGGATTACGTTTTCGACGGCGAGAAGCGCGAACCGTACGCGGAGGCCGACCTTGCCAAGCCGATCAGCGTTTACGGCGAATCGAAGCGGGCCGGCGAAGAAAATATCGTTTCGCTGCAAGATCGACATTTGGTTGTGCGCGTCTCATGGGTGTTTGGACCCGATAGGCCCAGTTTCGTCGACGCGATCATCAAACGCGCGCAAATCGAAGAGAAAGTTGAGGCGGTCGCCGACAAATGGTCTACGCCGACATACACGGGCGATATCGCGAAGATGTTGACGCAATTCGTCGACGTCGATGTGCCCGGCGGTGTCTTACACTTCGCAAATTCCGGCAAATGTACATGGCAGGAGTACGCCCAGCACGCACTGGATTGTTGTCGGGTGGCCGGAATGCCGCTCAAGGCGGAAACAGTTGGTGCGGTGAAGATTGCCGACATGAAAGACTGGGTCGCGCAACGGCCGGTCTACACCGTTCTTTCGACCGGAAAGTATGCAAAATTGACCAGCGCCATTCCTCGCTCTTGGCGGGACGCCGTGGCCGATTATATTGGGCGTTTCTATTCGAAAAGATGAAAACGCGCATTTTGATTTTCACATTATTGATGTCGATCACCGCCGCCGCCCGCGCGGAATTGAAGTGGGAACAAACAACCCTCGACCTGCATCCGGCGGTCGGCGACAAAGCGGCTGTCGCCCATTTCAAATATGAAAATGTGGGTAAGGCGCCCGTGCATTTTAAATCGGTGAAAGCATCGTGTGGTTGCACGACTACCCAGACCCAGAAGGAAGTCGTCAACCCGGGCGAAAAAGGCGAAATAGTCGCCACATTTAACATCGGCGACCGCACCGGTGAGCAGGTAAAGCAGGTGACGGTGCAAACGGACGATCCTCCACCGGCCCAGTCGACGATCATGCTGACCTTGAAGACCACAATTCCGCAAGCGCTGGAAATCAGACCAACGTTTGTTTTTTGGACGACGGGAGAACCGCCGAAACCGAAAAAGATTTCAGTCAAAGCGTCGAAAGATTTTCCGGCGAAAAATATCGTTGTTAAATCGAGCAATCAGAATTTCGAATCGAAAGTCGAGCCAGGCAGCGCGGAAGGCGAATGGACCATCGAAGTCACTCCAAAAGACACCGGTCAGCCGAGTGGGACAGCGATTCGATTAGAGACGGATTATCCAAAGGATGCGCCGAAAGCTTTTTACGTGAATGCACAAATCACGCAGCCGCAACCGCCGCCGACGTTGCGACCGGCTGGAGCGGCATCACCCGCGGCAAATAAGGCGCCGCCGCCCGCGATTCCGACCGCCTCGCCGGCACATTAAATAATTGTGAAACGCGCGACTCGCGCCTCCTTCGCCAAGGCTACGGCGGCCAGGGAGGCGCTCATCTTGCTCGCGCTCGCTTGTTTGCCTGCGATTGGCGAGGGGATTTACTTTCGCGACAAAGTCTCCTGGCAATCATCCATTCCAGCATCCGAACTGGTCACGGTCGACCAGGCAAAGGCGTGGGGGGAAGGCGCGATTTGGGTGGATGCGCGACCGGATGACGAATTTGCGCGCGACCATGTCCCGGGCGCGTTTTCAGTAAACGAGGATCGTTGGAACGAATTGCTTCCGCAGTTCCTGCCGAATTGGTCACCGGACAAAAAAGTCGTTGTCTATTGCGGCGCCGAAAGCTGCAATGCCGCGCGCGAGGTGGCGAAACGACTGCGCGATGAAGCGCAGCTTCAAAACGTGTTTGTGCTCGACGGCGGCTGGGAAGGATGGGCCAAGAAGAGTCGTTGAGGAATTGAGATGTTGAGTCGTTGAGAGGATGAAATTCGTTTGGCGAATTCTGGATCTGATTGCAGGCGGAATTTTCATTTACGCCGGGGTGTTGAAGGTTCTCGACCCGGTTCGATTCGGGCTCGACATCGACAATTACAAAACGCTGCCGTGGCTGATCAGCGTACGGCTCGCCTTTTATTTGCCGTGGCTGGAGATTTTTTGCGGAGTCGCTCTCGTGTTCCGGTTTCTCTATCGTGGTGGCTTGTCGATCCTGGCCGCGCTCATTCTCGTTTTCATTGGCGCAACCGTGGCGGCACGAATGCGTGGACTCGATATCACCTGTGGCTGTTTCGGCCACGCCAGCCAGCATTGGAGCTTTCCGCAACACCTGGCGCTCGACCTATCGATTTTCGTTGCCCTCGCGGCCCTCCTTCTCCGCGAACTAAAATGGGGAGCGATCAATGATTCGAAAAATTAAAAGCGGTTATCGTCTGTATTCGCGAAAGAAAAATCCAAAAACGCACAAGCGCCGAAATCTTGGCACGTTCAAGTCAAAGTCTGCCGCCAAGAAACACGAAAAAGCGGTGCAATATTTCAAAAGAAGCTAAGTTGCGTGCATGCCAGATCGAGATCTGGACACGGAGGTTAAACTCGGACTCTACGAGATCACGGCCGCCACTGGCCAGGTTCCGAATTCGGCTCAGGTTTCACGCAAGATCGGCCTCGACGAAAGCGAAGTGATCGCGGCCTTCGCGCATCTGCACGGAAAGAGGCTTCTTCTGCCGGAACCCGGCGATCCGACTCGAATTCGCATGGCGCCGCCCTTTTCGGGAATTCCGACGAAGTTTCCGGTCGAAGCCAACGGCAAGCGATATTACGCGAACTGTGTTTGGGATGCGTACGGAATCGCCGCTGCGCTGCATTGCGATGCAATGAGTCATGCATCCGATGGCCAGACCGGCGAACCGCTAGTCCTCGAGATCAAGAATGGACGCCCTGTCCCTCAAACTTGCGTCGCGCATTTTGCCGTGCCGGCTGCTCATTGGTGGGACAATCTGATTTTCACCTGAGCGACCATGCTGCTCTTCCGGTCGGAAGAGAACGTGAATGCTTGGTGCGCGGCTCAGAACATCCCGCGGCGCCCGCTCATTAATCTCGAGCAACTCTGGCAGCTCGCCATTCATTGGTACGCGAATCGGCTCACGCTCGAGTCCCGCCGGCCTGGGCCCGATGAGATGGTATCGATTTTTGCCTCCCTCGGATTAACCGGGCCGTTCTGGGACCCCAAATCCGATCAATGGAAATGAAAATCAGGCCCGCGACGGATTCGGATCGCGATGCGATTTGGAAAATTTTCCGCGAGATAATCGCGGCAGGCGAAACCTATCCGATGGATCCAAAGACTCCGCGGGAGCAGGCGCTTGGTTACTGGTTCAAACACAACGCGAATGTTTGGGTTGCCGAAAATGAAAATAAAATCGTCGGCAGTTATACCGTGCATCAAAACCAGGCGGCGGGAGGCGCGCACGTTGCCAACGCCGCATTTATCGTGGCGAACGATACGCGCGGGAAGGGGATCGGTCGCGCGATGGGAGACCATTGTCTGGCCGAAGCGCGTCGGCTTGGATTTCGCGCGATGCAATTCAACTTCGTTGTCTCAAGCAACGAATCGGCAGTCAAACTTTGGCAGGATCTTGGGATGAAAATCGTCGGAACGCTGCCGGGCGCGTTTCGACATCCGGGGCGGGGGTACGTTGATGTCTACGTGATGTTTCAAGAATTCGTTTGAATTTTTCTTCGTTAGTCCGATTTGCTTAACGTGAGCCGACGATGCAGACAGTGATCCATGTGATCACGACCGGGCGCGGGTCATTGCGCAGCCAGATCATGCGCGATCCGAAGCTCGAGAAGAAATTCGGGTTCATCAAAGTCTGGGCGAAACAGCCCGGGCGACCGCATGGCTGGGCGAAAATTCACAGTGCGCGAGACCTCCATGGCGCTATCAATCTCGAGTGGCACGGCCGGAGCGATACTTTGATCTGCCGTGTCGTAACGAAGCTCGGCAACAAGCCGAACTCGATCATCGGCGATTTCATTGATTACCTCCTCGCGCGCCATCAAAGCCGGATTTTCGCGATTCACATCATGCGGCGGCCGCGGCACAGCGAATAGATTGAATAGATCGAAAAAAGCGTAGGACTAATGTCCAACAAGCGCTACTGTGCCTGGCGCCTGTTTGGTAACTGGGGATCTAGTGATCATGAGGACATGCTGCCCGCCTCTCGAGTTGAGAGATTACACCAGTTCGTTACCGGCGAAGTCGCGGGCCGGCTGGTCCGCCCTGGCAGCGACCGCGGCACTGGTCGCCTTTGCCGCCATCTTTTTGTGGCTGGGCCGGCACCACGACGGCTGGCGTGACTCCGAGCTTTCAAGTTCTCCGTTCGCGACGGCCGCAGATTTTACCAAATACGCGCTGAAGTTGCAGATGGCGGGAGTCCTCAGCGCAAAACCTGTTGTGCAGTTCCCGAGGAATGTCGTGCTGCTTTGGAAACGGGACATTGTCACGACCGTGTTTTGGATCGGCGAACCCTCCGGACCGAATAATCCGGTATCGAATATACGGAGCTCGTGGGACTTCAACTGGATCGCGAATTACGGCGGCAATGATCCGCCGGAAGCATGGAATCGCCGCAATTACATTCCGGTGGCGTTCACGCCGAGACAGAATCCATTTTACGTTGCCCTGCCCTACAACGACGTGACGCACGGAGAATTCAAGCCCGAAGCGCCGTTAGTCATTCCCTGGTTCCGACGCGCCTATACCGCTCCGGGACAATCCGTTTGTAAGGATCGCTGGATCGCGATTCGAAAAGGTCATCGCGTCTGTTATGCGCAATGGGAGGATTGCGGTCCATTCCGGACAGATAATTTTCAATACGTTTTCGGAAATGAACGGCCGCAACCGAACGCCAACGATGGGGCCGGGCTGGACGTTTCCCCCGCGGTCCGCGATTACCTCGGCCTGCAAGGCAAGGACGTGACTGACTGGCAATTCATTGAAGCTCGTGACGTTCCGCAAGGACCATGGCAGGGCTACGGAGGGAACAATCCGATTGTGACGGCGAACCGCCAAATGGGCGGACAGTTGCCGCGCGATCAGGGCGGAGCAAACGAGAATCGAGCCACGGCAAGAGGGGACTGATCCGCCGTCGCATCCCAGCAGCGACGGGCTCAACGCTGCCGTGAGGACAAAAAGACTGGACGTAGTGCGTCCATTTGAGCCTAAGATTTCGATTCAGAAATCGTGGCGATCCATCCCGACTATAAGAAAAAGCAAACCGACCTGTTCGTTTGCGATAACTGCGGCACACGAAAGCGGCTGGAGCGTCACAAACGGCATTGGTGTGACAATTGCAGCCGCGGCACTCCGGTCGAAATGCGCCGCGCGCGGGACAAGCGCCTGACGCAACACTAAGCGACGGGCAGGTACTCGCGGACGAATTCTGCAGTCGAGAACAGCGAAGCGCGCGCTTCCGGCACGATGTTGTCAGTCATTTGCCACCCATGAAATAAGCCGTCGTAGACTTCCAGTTTGCTAATGCCGCCCGCATTTTGGATTTTTTCATGTGCGCGCCGCGAATCATCGAGCAATAACTCAGTTGAACCAACTTGCAGTAAAACTGGCGGCAGTCCCCGTAGATCGGCGTAGAGTGGAGACCCATGGGGATCGCGAGATGATTTATCGCCCAGATAAGCCCTCGCGAAAGCAGCTATGTTCTCCGTGCGAAACATCGCGTCGCGGCGGTCGTTCGTCCGAATCGATTCACCGGTCACGGCGAGATCCGTCCAGGCGGAGAAGCAAACTCCGCAGGCCGGTAGCGAAATTCCTCTATCGCGGGCTTGGATCATCAACGCCAGGACTGCGCCGCCACCGGCGGAGTCGCCCACCAGGGCAATTTTCGAGGCAGGATGACCTTGCTCAATCAGCCATTGATAAGCTTTCATCATATCATCGATGGCCGCGGGAAAGCGAAACTCCGGGGCCAGGCGGTAATCGGCGGCCAGAACGCGAAGGCGGCTCAACCTGGCGAGGCTCGCGGTGATCGGACGATGCGTTGCCGCGGAACACGAGACGTATCCTCCACCGTGAAGATACAAAATTACGCCTTCCCTCGGGTCGCGGGGAATGATCCATTCGCCCGGAGGTTGGGATTCGCCACATGGGGCAACGTCCACTTTGTAACTTTGCCAGCGTTGATAAAACCCCGGCGCACCGAAGACACGCCGCGCACGTCGAGCTAGGGCGAATTCGTCATCACCCCAATTCCGTCTCCGGATTTGCAGCTGAACGATTAGCTTGACGAATTGCGCCTGCCAACTGGGCATTGCCGGAAGCTATCGAGCAATTGTTCCAAACTCGCCTTGTTGTTGGATCAACTTTGCCACAAGTGCGGTCCAGCCGCATTGATGCGACGCGCCAAGTCCAGCGCCGGAGTCGGCATGAAAATATTCATGGAAAAGATAACGACCGTTCCCGTCAACGACTTGATGCGACGCGCGCGCAAAAGCGCATTCACCGTTTGGATCACGCAGCCAGATTTTGATCAGGCGATTTGAAAGTTCGTTGGCGACGTTTTTCAAATGCATGAACTGGCCAGAGCCGGTCGGGCATTCCACTTTGAAATCATCGCCGTAATAATGGTGAAATTGCTGAAGCGATTCGATCAGCAAATAATTGATCGGAAACCAGATCGGCCCGCGCCAATTTGAATTCCCGCCGAACATTCCTGTTTGGGACTCGGCTGGCTCGTAATTCACGACCCTGTTCTCGCCGCGCGCGGTTAGAACGTATGGGTGCTCCTGGTGATACTTGCTGACGGAGCGAACGCCGTAATCGCTCAGGAATTCCTCTGGATCGAGCATGCGGCGGAGCAAACATTTCATCCGATGACCGCGCGTGATCGCGACCAATCGGCGTTCTTTCATTCCCGATTCCTGCCAGCGTGAAACCAAACTCGCGAGATCGGGCCGGTGCTTCAGATACCATTCGAGCCGCGATTTGAAGCCGGGCAACGCTTCAATGAGCTGCCACTGAATGGTTTCAACCGCGAACAGTGGGAGTAATCCGACGACGGAGCGTACTTTCAGCGGCAAATAACGTCCGCCCGGCGTGCGCAGGACATCGTAGTAGAATTCGTCTTCCTCGTTCCAAAGTCCCACTCCGCTTCCGCCGAGATTGTTCATCGCCGCGGCGATCCCGAGAAAATGCTCGAAAAATTTTGTCGCGATATTTTCGTAAACGTGATTTTCAAGCGCGAGCTCGATCGCGATTCGCATCAGGTTGAGGCAGAACATTCCCATCCAACTGGTGGCGTCGCTTTGTTCGAGTTGTGTGCCGTCGGCGAAAGACATGCTTCGGTCGAAGACGCCGATGTTGTCAAAGCCGAGGAAGCCGCCTTGGAAAATATTGTTTCCTTCGGAGTCTTTGCGGTTCACCCACCAGGTGAACGAGATGAGCATTTTGTGAAAAATCGTTTCCAAAAATGCGCGATCGCCTTTGCCGCATTGTTTGCGCTCGATCTGGTAGACGCGCCAGGCAGCCCACGCCAATACCGGCGGATTCACGTCGTCAAGATTCCACTCGTAAGCGGGAATTTTGCCGCTCGGATGGAGATACCATTCGCGCACAATTAGCTCGAGTTGCTTCTTGGCGAACTGGACATCGATCAACGCGAGCGGAATGCAGTGAAAGGCCAGGTCCCACGATGCGTACCAGGGAAATTCCCACTTGTCTGGCATCGACATGACACGCTCGTTGTAGAGATGACGCCAGCCGGCGTTTCGACCGGTTAATCGTTCGGCGGGAGGGGGTGGCCGACCAGGATCGCCATCGAGCCATTGCTCAACGTTGTAATGATAGAATTGTTTGTTCCAAAGCAATCCGGCAAGGGCCTGCCTCTGGATCGCGCGTTGTTCTTCATTCAAAATTTTCGGCGTGACTTCGCTGTAAAACTGGTCCGCTTCCGCGCGCCGCAGTTTGAACATTGCGTCGAAGTCGGCGAATGCCTCGGTGTGCGTTTTGTTCACGTCGTTTGTCAGCCGCAAACGGATCGAAATCGTTTCGTGCGCCGGAATGTTGAACTTGTAGTGGGCCGCGGCCTTCGTCCCGGATTGCGGCGATTTCAGGATGTCCATGGTGCCGCCGACGACGGCATCGTTGATCGAATCTTTTACAAACGCGGTCGCATTCTGGATTCCCCAGAGTCGCTCGGCGTTGCTTTCGTTCTCGGCAAAAAAGACATCGTCAACTGAGTCGCAAAAGAGGTTGTAATCGCCAAGCGCGTGATGGCTTGCCGTAATTTTCGCGATGTGACCTTCTTCGCCGGTCTTGCGAAGCGTCGGCTTGGAAATGTTGCCTCCCCAGCTCCAGGTGTTGCGAAACCAGATCGTGGGAAGCAAATGCAGCGGCGCAGATTCCGAGCCGCAGTTCTTAGCGTTTACTCGAATCAGAATGTCGTGCGTGCTGGCCTTTGCATACTCGATCTCAATATCGAAATAGCGGTCTTCTGCGAACGCGTTCGTATTCCAAATTTCAAATTCGCTCTCCATCTTCGATCGGCTGCGACTGGCGGCGACCAGATCTTCATAAGGAAAGCGCGCTTGTGGATATCGATAGATCATCCGCATGAAGCTGTGGCTCGGCGTGCTGTCGACGTACCAATAAAGTTCCTTCACGTCCTCGCCGTGGTTACCCTCCGGGCCGCTTAGGCCAAAGAGTCGCTCTTTGAGAAACGGATCCTTTTCGTTCCAAAAGGCGAACGCGAAACAAATCCGGCCTTTGCAGTCGGAGATGCCGCCGAGGCCGTCCTCATTCCACCGGTAGGCGCGCGAACGCGCGTGATCGTGCGGAAAATAATCCCAGGCGTCGCCGTCCGCGCTGTAATCCTCGCGCACCGTTCCCCAGGCGCGCTCGGCTAAATAAGGTCCCCAGAAATGCCACGGCTCTTCCGGCGACTTATTTTCCTCAAGCCGTCGCTGTTCGGCGTTCATGGCGAGCTTATCGAAGCGCCTTGAGGCGAGGATTCAAGCTAAATGCTCTACTTAGGCAGGTGGAAGACGAAAGCGCCCGACTCCATCCGCTGGATTGATATGATACGATCGCCATTGCAAGGAACGGGGTCGCTGCAAGCTATGTCATAGGTGAGGTCATTGTGAGAATCGGCAAATCCATCCAGTCGATACGGCGTTACTGGGATTTCCTTTGGTGGTTTTTCTTTTTGCAGCCGGTTGACTGGCTGGCATCCAGGCATCGGTCCGCGAACAGATCCAGCACAATATTAGTAGTTCATCCCTGCCGGATTGGAGACACGGTCCTTTGGCTCGATGCCGCGCGAGGTCTGCGTGAGCTGTATCCCAAGCCGGCACATCGAATCGTGTTGCTTGCCGAGATCGCCACTGCGACCCTAATGCGATCGCAACCATATTTCGATAACGTAATGGAATTGGATCGAGCGCGTTTCTTCAGAAATCCGCGCTACCGTTGGCAAACACTGCGAAGAATCGCGGGCGAAGGATTTTCCGTTGCGCTTAATCCCGCGGAGTGGCCGGATGCATACGTTGCGGATAGCATCATGGGCGCTTGCGGCGCCGCCGAGGCGCTCGGTTGGTCGCTGCGCCGCCGGTTTGCTTCGGTGGCCGAGGGTTTGATGATGGCTTGGCGTCGCCGCAAGTATAGTCGTTTATTGCCGATGCCTATGGAGGTTCGCGGAATGCTAGAGCGGAGTGCCTATTTTCTGCGCGCCCTCGGGCATCCGTCTTTCGAGCCCTGCGCACCGAAATTGAAGTTCGACCGAAATGTCGAGATGCCCGCCGAATCGACTCCCTACTATGTGTTATGTCCTGGTGCCTGGGATCCGCTGAGACGCTGGCCTTGCGAGCGGTTTGCCGCAGTTGCTGCGGATATCTTTGCTGCCACCGGTATGCGCGGTGTGATATGCGGCTCGACCAAGGAAAAACAACTCGCTACGGCAATTTGTAATCTTGTCGGCGCGCCGCTACGAGATCTCACCGGCGCTCTGTCCCTTGAGCAGTTTGCCCAGTTCGCCGGCCGTGCAAGCCTCGTTATTGCGAATGATTCGGGCGCTCTGCATGTTGCAGCCGCGTCAGGAGCTCCGACGCTCTGCATCGTCGGGGGAGGAATGTTCGGCGCCAGCATGCCCTACCATGTCGCGGCGTGGGAAGGACAGTCCTTGCCAAGGGCCATTTACCACCGAATGGATTGCTACGGATGCAATTGGCGTTGCCAGTTTAAGGCTTTGTGGGGAGACGCCGCACCGTGTGTAGCGAGGGTCGAGGTAGAAGAGGTGACTGCGGCCGCTCTGGCAATCCTTGCTTCGCCCAGATTGCGCAATGAGGACACATCGAGATTTGGTTCGACGACTGGCTGTGAAGAATCCTCTGATTCTCGTTCAGAACGCGGTAGCTGCCGCTAACCTCTTAAGGAACACGCTGCTTCCGCGGCGAGCCGACTCCTCTGCTGCGAGTACCACTTCTAGGCTGCGCAGTCCATCCTCAAGGTTAGGAGCATCGCGCTGCTCTCCGCGAGCAAGCGCTGCGAAAGTATCGAAGGCACGTTGATACGACGGATCGTAAGATGGCCTTGCCAACCTGCGAAGATGCCACGCCCAAATCGAAGCTCGCGGAAACGAACGCGCGCTGCGCAATCCATATCCGAGACGACGCGGAACACGCAGCTCCGGCGATGCCCGAAACCGATCGATTCTCAGGATTCCGCTCTTGCCGATAAGTAGGATCGAATCCGCCAGTCCTGAGCGGCACGAGAAATAGCTCTGAACCTCGGTGCCGCGGACCATCGACATGCGGAGCCAGGCTGAATCGCTATCACTCGTCTGCGATTCAATGCGCGCCTCGACCGCGTCGAACTCGTCATCGAGAAGAAAGCGCAAGAGATCAATGTGATGCGAGGCCAAATCGAGCGGCACACCGCCGCCGGTTCCCCGATGCTTCCTCCATTCGACGAAGCCGATGCTTGGCGGCGGTTCACAAAGCACGGTCTGCACCATCCGAACCTTGCCGATACGGCCCTCAAGCATGATTGCGCGCGCCTGCTCGATCACCGGGTGGAATCGGCGATTGAAGCCAATCATCGTCACAAGCCCGGCGCCAGCGGTGACATCGAGAACGTGCCGCCCCTGGACCACGTCAGTGGCGAGCGGTTTCTCGAGGTAGAAATGCTTGCGGGCTGCGCACGCGGCAAGAGCAAGATCGTGATGAAGATGCGTCGGGGCACAGATGACGACCGCGTCGATGTCGTCCCGCGCGAAAAGATCTGCCGAACGCTCGAAGACCGACTTCTTCACCAATTTCTCGACCCCGGCTCTGGCTTTGGGATCGGGATCGGCGGCTGCGATCAGCTCAACATCGGGCATCCGTGCAAAGGCTGGCAGATGCATCCAGCGCGCAATATTACCGCATCCGACGACACCGACTCGAACTTTCCTCTCCAGCGCCAAGGCGGGTCGGGAGTTATTGTCTGTCACTTTTCTCTTATTCCCACTCGATCGTGCTCGGCGGCTTGCTCGAGATATCGTAACAGACACGATTGACGCCTTTGACTTCGTTGCTGACACGCGAAGAAATGCGGGCGAGCAATTCGTAGGGCACGCGCACCCAATCGGCGGTCATGCCGTCCTGACTTTCAACAATGCGAAGGACGATCGTGTTTTCATAGGTGCGCTGATCGCCCATGACGCCGACGGAACGCACCGGCAACAGAACGGCGAACGATTGCCAGACTTTGTAGTACCAATCGGCAGCTTCCATTTCACTCTGGACGATGGTGTCCGCTTCCCGCAAGATCCTTAATCGCGCGGGCGTGACTTCACCAAGAATGCGCACGGCCAGACCCGGCCCCGGGAACGGTTGCCGATAAACGATTTCCTTTGGCAGACCAAGCTGCAGACCGACCTGCCGAACTTCGTCTTTGAAAAGCTGGCGCACAGGTTCGACCAGCTTGAAATGCATTTTCTCGGGTAATCCGCCCACATTGTGGTGGCTCTTAATCACGGAGGCGGGCCCCTTGATCGAAACGCTCTCGATCACGTCGGGATAGAGTGTTCCTTGGGCGAGAAACTTGTAGCCACCATGCACACGTCCCCTGTTTTTCTTGTCCTGTTGAAGTAATTCCCGGGTCGCATGTTGAAACACCGCGATGAATTCGTTCCCGATAATTTTCCGTTTCTTCTCGGGATCGGTCACGCCTTTGAGCGCTTTCAGGAAACGATCGGTCGCGTCGACGTATTTGAGACGAATGTGAAAATTTTCGCCGAACACGCGCTGAACGACCTCTTCCTCACGAGCGCGGAGCAGGCCGTTGTTCACAAAGATGCAGGTGAGCTGATCGCCGATCGCTTTGTGCAGCAGCGCAGCGGTTACCGACGAATCAACGCCTCCACTGAGGCCGAGCACCACTTTTTCGTCGCCAACCTGTTGTCGAACGCGCTCGCATGCTTCTTCGATAAACGAGCCCATCGTCCAGTCCATCGCGCAATGACAGATGTGATAGACAAAATTTTGCAGGATCTCTTTCCCACGCGGCGTGTGCGCGACTTCAGGATGAAACTGCAGGCCGTAAAGTTTTCGCGTTCGATCTTCGACCGCGGCAAAGTCTGAGCTTTCAGTCCGGCCGGCGGTGAGAAAACCTTTTGGCAAGGCGGTTACTTCGTCTCCGTGGCTGTTCCAAACGTCGAGCTGATTGCTCAAACCATCGAACAACTGCGAGCCGTTTGTGATCTGCAACATTCCGGCGCCGTATTCGCGCCGTCCGGTGAAAACGACGCGGCCCCCGAGATGATGCGCCATTTGCATCAAGCCATAACAAATCCCGAGCACGGGAATGCCTAACGAAAAGATCTTCTTGTCGATCTGGGGTGCGCCCTTGTCGTAAACGCTGGCTGGTCCGCCGGAGAGTATGATTCCGTTCGGCCTAAGTTTTTTGATTTCGGCGACGGAGATATTGAACGGAACAACTTCCGAGTAAACCTGAAGCTCACGAACCCTTCTGGCGATGACCTGCGTGTACTGCGAGCCGAAGTCGAGAATTAATATCTTCGAATGCTTCGGTGTCGCAGCCGTTTTCATGGGCGGGACGGAATACCGTGTGCGGCCGCAGGGTCGCCGGGATCACGCAGACTCTCGCGTTCGGTGAGTTGCCCCTGCCCGGTAACGCCCTTTTCCAGTCGCGAGCCGACTTCCTGGCCGGTCGTTTGCTCGAGGGGATCGGCACAGCCGCTGATGAACGTGGCGAAAAGGAGAGCGAGGAGATACGGCCAGGGTTTCATCCGCTCATTTTAGGAATGAAGGACACAAAAGCAAATGTGCGTTGTAGCGGTGCTTGTTTTCAAGCACTGAACCACTAGATAGGCGCTTGAGATCAAGCGCCTCCACAACTCCCTGGAATTTGTTTAGGGTTTGGATGTGATTGATCCCGAGTTCTTGTTGCAAGGTTATCGCTTGGGAGTTTTTCCAATGGCGATGGAGGACGACTCGATCGCATGGTTTTCGCCCGATCCGCGCGCGATCATGCCCTTGGAGGATTTTCACGTGCCGCATGCGTTGCGGCGTGTTGCGCGCAAGAAAGCGTTCGAGGTGAAAATCGACAATCGCTTCGGGGAAGTGATCCGTGCCTGCGCGAAACGCAAAGACACCTGGATCAACCCGGAAATCATCGAAAGCTACGAGCGTCTTTATGATTTTGGCTACGCGCATTCGGTCGAAGCGTGGAAGAACAACAAACTTGCGGGTGGATTGTACGGCGTCGCCGTCGGCGGCGCATTTTTTGGCGAATCCATGTTTCATCGCGTGACCGACGCCTCAAAGATCGCGCTGCTCGGCTTAGTTGAGCATCTGCGCGCACGAAAATTTGCTCTCCTCGATACCCAATGGATTACGCCTCATCTGCAACAGTTCGGCGCGATCGAGATCCCGCGGGAGCGCTATTTGAAGATGCTACGCCGGGCCGTTGAATTGCCGCGGAAGTTCTGATCACGGGTTGAGCGCGCGATCTTTTCTGCTTAAGTGAGCATCCTTGCGGCTGGGTAGCTCAGTTGGCAGAGCAGTGGACTGAAAATCCACGTGTCGCCGGTTCGATTCCGGCCCCAGCCAGTTCCTCTTAAATCGCACCGGCAACTCGGCCATGAAATACGACTGGAAAGATGCGGGCGAGGAATGGTCAGCCCCGTGGGGGAATTCCTCCGCGCAATGGTTCGGATCCATTCTGCCGCGGATTCGAGAATTTGTTCCTACGGGCACGATCCTGGAAATCGCACCGGGTTACGGACGGTGGACGCATTTTTTGAAGGACCAATGTCGCCAGCTCTGGACGGTCGATCGCATCCCGGAGTGCATGGAAGCTTGCACACAGCGTTTCGCGGACGAGCCGCACGTGCAGTGTTATGTAAATGACGGTCGATCGCTGCCGATGGTTCCCGACGCTTCGGTCGATTTCGTTTTTACCTTCGATTCTCTCGTGCACACGAAACGCGACGTGATCGAAGCGTATCTGTTAGAACTCGGGAAAAAGTTAAGGATTGGCGGCAAAGGTTTCATTCATCATTCGAACTTTGGCGAATGCGCCAACTCGTTTCGCGAACGTTTGCCGCAGATAATCTTGCGCCCGTTGATCAAAGCTGAGCTTCTCGATTGGGCGCATCATCGTAGTCCGGACATGACTGCGCAATTGTTTGGGACATTGTGCGATCGCGCCGGCTTGCATTGCGTGACCCAAGAGCTCGTCAACTGGCGTGGCCGGCGATTGATTGATTGCTTTTCGATCATCGAGAAAACTGAATCGCGGGAACACGCGATGACGCGCGTCGTCCGCAATTCCAACTTCATGCGCGAAGCGTCTGCGGTTCGCGCGCGTTCGCGCGCTACTCAGTCCGAAGCGCGGTGATCGGATTTACGTAAGTCGCGCGGCGCGCAGGAAGAAAACAAGCGAGGAGCGCGGCCGCAGCAAGCATAAAGCTCGATGTGATCAGCGAAAATGGATCGCTTGGGCTGACGCCGTAAAGAATTTGGGAGAGGACTCGTCCCGCAGCGAGCGAGAGCAAAAGTCCGACGCCGACGGCAAGGCCGGTTTGCAACGCACCCTGCCGCATAATCAATGCGAAAACGTCTTTGCGGTGTGCTCCGAGCGCCATGCGAATTCCAATTTCGCGCGTCCGGCAGGCGACCGCGTACGCTTTCACGCCGTAGACACCGACAACTGCGAGCAGCAACGCGATACATCCGAACGCGCCGAACAACATCGCGCCCAGTTTCACGATCCACAGATTTGGCGATTTCTGCATCAAATCGGCGAACGGCGATATCTGCAATAAAGGCAGGTCAGGATCGATTTCGTGCAGGGCTTGTCGCAAAGTCGGAGTTAGCGCGATAACAGCATTGCGGTCCTGAGTGTTGAGTCGCACGTGCAGGTACTGCTGGCCATCGTATCCCTGGGCCAGAGGCACGAATATTCTGGCAATCAGCGAATCGCTTTGGATCGCATGCAAATGTCTGCTGACGAGACCAATGACCTCCAAATCGTTAGGCGAGCCATCTTTTCGCGGTTGTGTATAACGAATATGCTGACCAATGGCGTCTTCGTTTGGAAAAAGTTTTTTCGCCAGCTCCTCATCGATAATAACGACGCGGCGGGAATCCTTCTGTTCGCATTCAGCCTGAGTAAAATCACGGCCACGCAAGAGTTTCACGCCGAGAGCATCGAAATAGCCCACGGTAATCGCCGTGTAGAGCGCGTTTACACTCGGATCGGCCGCTTTCGGGTCGGTCGGCATCGCATCCTTCATTCGAATCACGCGACGTGAATTGGTGAAATCCGCATACGGCAACATTGTTCCGCTTCCCGAGGCCACGACTCCTGGCAATTGCCGGGCGCGATCGACCATGGCAAAGATCAGTCGTCGGGAGTCGGCCGGTTCTTTCTGGATTAGGCTGAAGTCAAATTCCGCGATCAGATCGCCCGCGGGGTTGAAGCCGGGATAGAGTCCGGCCGCCTTGAGCGCACCACGAAAGAACAATCCTGCGGCAAAGAGTAACATCAATGAGAGTGCGATCTGCGCCATAACGGAGATGTGACGGGGCGCAAAGAAGCGACTGAAACGTCCGATCCGCGCCGGCTCGCCGACTTGTTGCTTCAAATCGTTGACGAGATCTGCCTTGGTCGCCTTAAGCGCTGGCCCGAGACTAAACAGCATTGTCGCGAGCAGGCAGAACAAGAAAGTGACGGAAAGAATGGCGAAATCCGGTCGCAGTTTCATTACGACTGAGAAATTCGTAGAGGCGAGCAGGGCCTGAAGCTGCCCCAGTAACAAATCGTTGCACCAGGTGGCGAGGACGAGCCCGACCACGCCCCCACAAAGGGCGAGCAAAAAGCCTTCGCAAAGTAATTGGCGGACAATCCTGCATCGTGAAGCGCCTACCGCGAGCCGCAGCGCGATTTCTTTTGAACGCGATGTTCCGCGCGCGAGTAACATGTTGGCGAGATTGAGCGAAGCGATGAGCAGAACCGCTCCAGCCATGAACATGAGCAATGTTGCGGTCAGTGCGAGCGGGCCGTCGTCTTCCGGGGATGTGCTCATGCTGAAACGCGACGGTGTTTGAATCTGCAATTCGCGCGCGCCTTCGACGTCCTGCGGCTGTATGGCGGTGAGTCGTTGCGCGAGGACCGGCAAGCGCGATTTCGCGCTCTCGATTGTCAGGTCCGAGCGCATGCGGGCAGTGAGATTGACCGCGTAATTCTTGGGATTCAGCAAATCGTGCATCGCTTCGGAATCGCCAAAGGCCGACCCCAACTGAGAACGAGTTCCAAAAGGCAGCCAAATATCGGGGGCGATCAGCGCGTTTGCGCCAAATCCGTCCTGAGTGATGCCGATGACGGTATAGGGCTGGCCGTTGATGTGCAGCGTGCTGCCGATGAAATCGCTGCGACTGCCCATCCGCTTCCAAAAACCGTAACTGGCCACAACGACCGGGATATTCGCATTGGGCTTGCACTCTTCAGTGTTGTAGAAACGGCCTCGAAACGGTTGCGTTCCCATCAGTGAGAAATAATTCTCCGACGTCAGGAATGCGAAGCTGCGGCGCATCTCGTGATTTCGTCCGATTCCCGCAACCGCAAACTCGAGCGCAGCGACATCCGTGAACACATCGCCGCCGTTTTCGCGCAGCTCGCGATACTCGTTGTAGGTGAACTGGCGATAGTCATGACTCGCGTTTTGGCGCGCTGTGAAAACATTCACGACCTCGTTCGGTCGGAGCGGCACGACCGGATGAAGGACGGTGGCTTTGACCATTGCGAAGATGGCTGAGTTAACCCCGATCGCGAGCGCGAGAGTCAGAACGGCGACGGTGGTAAATCCGGGTGATTTGAGGAGCTGGCGGAAGGCGAACTTGAAATCCTGGATCATAAGAAGGCTGGTTGTTTCCCATGAGATGCGGCGAGGGGCGGTGTTGGATTCAAAGAAATCGGCCCCTCAGGGAGGGAAATTCCTCTCGTCAGCTGAAAGATTCTCGCTTCGAATCCGTATTTTGTTCTAAACCCTTCAACGTATGCCAGAAGCAACCGCCGCTCCGCCGCCTCTGCCGAAGTCACAGCCCTCCTTTGGGAAACGTTATCGCACGATCATCAAGCTCATCGGCGTAGGGATTTTAATTTTGCTCCTGCTGATTCCTCTCGGAATGATCACCGGCGTATTGAATGACAGGTTAAATCGGCGCAACGAAGCAGTCGGCGATATCACTTCGTCCTGGGGCAAACAGCAATGTGTGATTGGGCCGGTGCTGGGAATTCCGTACCAGTACAAATTCAAGACAATCAAAGAATTTGCCGGTTTGGATGGCAAGGTCGAAAAGCGGGAGGTCGAGGAAACCGCGCTTGCGGTTGCCTATTTTCTTCCGGAAACGCTAAACGTCTCGGGCGACGCGGAGACACAGATGCTGCATCGCGGAATTTACGATGCGGCTGTTTTCCGCGCCCAGGTGAAATTGTCCGGCAAATTTGCGCCTCCGGATTTCGGCGTGCTCAAGATCGATCTCAAGGACGTGCAGTGGAAAGACGCTTTTGTCAGCTTTGCACTGAACGATCTTCGTGGGACACGCGAAGCGATCGTTCTCGATTGGGGCGGCGCGAAAAAGCCACTTTTGCCCGGTTCACAGGTGCCCGGTTACACAACCGGCGGCACCGCAATGCTTGGTGATGCAAAGCCGATTGCCGCGCCGGTCGATTTTTCGATTTCGCTCGATTTCAATGGCAGCGAAGGAATCTATTTCGCGCCCTTCGGTGTGCAGAACGAAGCGACATTAAAATCAAACTGGCCGGACCCGGCGTTTCGCGGCGCGTTCCTGCCGGCTGATCGCTCGATTCGTTCCGACGGGTTTGAAGCGAAGTGGAAAGTTTCTTATTACGGTCGCGATTATCCGCAATCCTGGACAAGTCGCACCGGGAACGAACGTTTTACGACGCAGGCGGTCTCGCAATCGATATTCGGTACGCAGTTCTTGTCCGTCCTGGATGCCTATCGTTACGTGGAGCGGTCCATTAAATATGGCGTTCTCTTCCTCGTCCTTGTCTTCACAACGTTTTTCCTGTTCGAAGTAACCGCACGGCAGAAGATTCATCCCTTTCAGTATCTGATGGTCGGGGCCGCACTCTGCTTGTTTTATTTGCTCTTGCTTTCGATCTCCGAATTCATTGGGTTCGGCCTGGCGTATCTGATCGCCGCGGTCGCTTCGACGTTGTTGATCACTTGGTATTGCCGATTCTTCCTCGGCGGCGGCATGCGAACGTTGATGATCGGCGCCGGGTTGGCCGGTGTTTACACCTTTCTTTACATCACACTACGGCAACAGGACTACGCACTGCTGATGGGCGCCATCGCGCTCTTCATCGTCCTCGCGATCGTGATGTACGTAACGCGCAAGGTCGATTGGTACGCGCGAGACGCGGCTTAGAATTTTATCGTGACTTGAGCGGCGACGAGTTGTTCGCCCGTTTGGATCGGCGCGTCTTCGTGTTTGAAGCTGTATTGGACTTTGCCCTGGAGATAACTGGTGAAGCGATAGCCAACCGCGGCATCCACGCGCCAGACATCGTTGCCCCACTGAACACCCTCGCCTTCGTCAGGCACAGTGCCAAATAGCTGCTGGTTCCAGCGAACTGCCCCAAAAAGTTGCGGAGTGAATTTGTATTTCGCTTCGAAGTAATACGCGAAGGTGTCGGCATTACCGATTCGCGGAACTTCGAATCGGGTTTCATAGAATTCGGCCCAGAACTGCCAGTGATGCCAGGCAAACGAAACGTCCTGTCCGAGCAGCAATTCCCGGTAGTCGTCGATATCGCGACCTCGCGGCAAAGTAGGACTCGCTTGAGGCAACAAGTACGGCCCGCTGCTGGCGGAAAAGCCAAAGTTCCACATTTCGTTCGGTCGAAAACCGGCGCGCGCGCTGACCGTTGGATTTTCCAGCCCGACATTCGTCAGGTCCCAGGACTCCGGCCGCGACGCGAGCGCGGCGTTTTTGATTTCGACCGCGTAATCGAACTTGTCGATTGTGCCGAGCACGGCAAAGCCACTCGCGTAACTTGGCCCCCAAATGATCGGCAGCCGTAGATATTTGTCCGAATAATCGCCACTGTCGTATTCACCGACGTGGGCCCACATCAGCAGTTCGTCGACTTCATCCGGCGCTTCGATATCCCAAATTCCCGTGACATTTTCATAAGGGAGAGGCGCGTTAATAAACGGGTTGTCCCAGGAAAGATGCCGAGAGGTCCAATTGCCCACTACGGTTGCAAATTTTCCGGCTTGAAACGCAATCCAGGGATGATCGAGGGGCGTGTAACGCAGAAAATACTCATCCATCCGGACCTGCGCTCCCTGGTCACTTGGATCGAAGCCCCGATCCACCCGCAGTTGGCCGAAGAAATAGAGATGACTTGTCCACTGCGCGTCGAGAAAGAGAGAAAGTCGCGGATTGAAGAGAAAACTGTCATCCGTGTCGATTAATCCCGGCGCGCGTTGATCGATAAAATAGCCTTCGAAATCGATCAGGCCACTGAGCTGCAATTGAAACTGGTTTTTCGAATCGCGGATCGAAAGCGCGTCGTTCACCTGATCCAGAAGATCGGCGGGCGCATTTAATGCAAAGATCAGCACTCCGCCAGCGATAAAGATGTCGATCTTACGCCACATAGACGACTTTGCTGATGGTGCGGCGAAGCGCGTCGAGCGTGATCGGTTTATTCAAAACGACGTCGACCGCGGCCGGCGTAGCGCCTTCGTCGATTTGTCCGCTGAAACCAGTCAGCAGAATGACCGGAATATTTTGATTCACCTGTTTGATGAAGCGCGCGGTCTGTTCCCCGTTCATTTCGGGCATCGCGCGGTCCATAACCACGAGATCGAAAGAGCGGCGCCGGAATTTTTCGAGCGCCTCGCGGCCGCTCGAAGCGGTGGCCACGGAGTGATTGTCCGTCCGCAGATAAGCCATCAACACCTCGCGGCTTCGTGCTTCGTCATCTACCACCAGAACGTTGAGAGCGGATTTCGATTTTGCCGCCATCGCATCGCTAGCCAGGGATGGCTCGATTTCCTGCGCAAGCGGCAGCCGGATCACAAACGTCGTGCCTTTGCCCAAAGTCGATTCGATTTCGAGCTGACCGCGGTGACGCTCGATAATTCCGTAGACCATTGACAATCCCAGGCCAGTGCCGTGTTCCCCCTTGGTCGAAAAGAATGGTTCGAGGCAGCGGCGTCGCACCGTCTCGGTCATTCCGGTACCGGTGTCGGCGACTCGCAAAACCGCGCGATCTTTTTCAATTGCCGTCTCGATCGAAACGCAACCGCCTTCCGGCATGGCGTCGACGGCATTAAAAAGAAGATTCATCAGAACTTCGCGCAAGGCTGATTCGTCGACCGCAACGATGGGATACGTTTTGAAGTTTGTCTGGACATCGACCGTGATTCCGCGCGCTTGAGTCAGGCCGCGCCACTTCGGTTCAGTCAAGGAGACCGCTTGCTGAACAAGTTTCGCCAGATCAACGATTGGGAATTCTTCGTTAGAATCTGCCGGACGGTAGAATTCGCGGAGGCGACTGACGACGCTTGCGGCATCCTTCGCCGAAGTGCGCAGCATCTCCAGGCAGCGCCGCGCCTCCGTTTTGTCATCGAGCATCGCGTCGTTTTGCAACAGCACATCCGCGAAACCGAGAATCGGCATCAATGTATTGTTGAAATCGTGCGCGATGCCGGCTGCCATTTGGCCCAATGCGCTCAAGCGTTCCTGCTGGATCACTTGTTGCTGCGTCGCCTTCAATTCCACCAGGGCTTTTTCCAGTTCGCGATTTACTTCGACCAGGTCGTTCTCCGCTTTCTCCCGACGGGTCACGTTTTCGGCTGAAGTGGCGACGATTTGATCGACTGGCTTGGAAAGCTTCTTTGCCAGAAACGAGCTCGCGACAAATCCGCCGATCAAAACCAACAGGCCGAGTCCGATGATCTCCCAGCGAAGCGCGCGAACTTCTCGCAAAGATTCGGCCAGGGGATAAAGGCAAACATCGTAGGCCGTCGCTACCCGCGAACGCAGTGCTTTGTAGAACAAAAGGTGCGGGCCGCTTTCAAGTTCGACTATGAAATTGCCGCCTGCGTCCGTGAACCCGGATTGGACCCGTTGCGCGACGATGTGCCGGTCCGATGCGCTTAAGTCGGCGACGTAGAATTGATGGTTTAGCCAGATCCCGCTCTTGATCTCGGCTCCGTGTCCGCCCAAGACCTGGGTTTGTCCCATCGAGAAACCCAGAACCAGCGCGCCTAAATCATTTCCGTCCCAACCCTGGATTTTTGTCAGAACGATTTGCCGAAGCACCGACGGATCGTTCCCTCGATTGATGGCGATAAATGCGACGCTTTGATCGTCATCATTTGGTTCATGCCCGGTTGGGATCAGGGTTCGCGCGAGCGCTTGAGGATCGACCTCGCCTGCCGGCTGGTCGCCCGGAGACAAAACAGCGCCGTTAACGTCGAGAAAGCGGAAGAATGAAGCGCGAATCCTTTCGTCATCGCTGTTTGTCGCGCCAAGGCTGGGATCAAAAACGTCTTGCAGTTCGGTCAGTGCGTTCCGATAGAGATCATCGACATCTTTTTCCTCCAGAGCGGCGCGCAGACGAACGGAGCGTGAAATCTCTCTGCATTTTTCGGCGACAGCGCTCGAGCGCAAGTCTTGAACCGCGAGAAATGACCGCAACTGATCTTGAAATTGCGCGTTGAGGAGGCGCTGTTGATTCGCGCGGAGATTATTTTCGGCCAGATAAACGGTTGCGCCGGTTATCGCGACGACAATGAACATCATCGCGAGCAAAAGTTTGGCGCGAAAACTTTGCGCGCGGGGAAAATTCAAAGTTGAGTGGGGGAGATGCACTTGTCACTTCGCTGGAAAATCGAGGTGAAGGCGGCCGCCACCTTTCAGATCGACGACACGCTCGCGGACGTCCGCTTCATTTACCCACGCCTTAATCGTGAAGTGCCCGGCGGGAAGATGGTCGATGCGATAATGTCCGGCTGAATCGGTCTTTTGGAAAAACGGCGAATCGAGAACCAGAACCGTTCCCCGCATCCGGTCATGGATTTCACAGTGAACCGTGACGACGCCCGGCTTGTCGAAAACGACTGAGCTCGGTTTTTCTTCTTTGCGGTACCGACCGAGGTCGAAACGTTTTGCTTTCGAATAGGAAAAAACATTGTGATAGGTGTCGTCGAGATTCGGAAATTGGACAGCGCCGCCGGTATGAACCGCGACCAAATCGGGCGCGAAGAGCATGTTCTTCTGTCCCATTTGTGCGACTGCGTCCGACGGTTTGGCATTCGCTGAAAAGTTGCCTTCGAGATACACAACGGCAGCCGGAGGATTACTCGGCGTCAACGCTGCCTCGACGTTCGTCCCATAGCGTTGATTGAGCGCGCGAACGACCGTGGGGGGCGGAAGCTGGACCACGCCTTCAATCGAGGCGTCATCTTTGGCCCAAGCCGTAATGGTCAGGCTGGCCAAACCGAGAGAAGCTAGGCTTCGGACGTTCACGCGAAGTGCCTAAAAGCCAGAAAAATGCCATTCTGCGAGTTGCGGCTGGGGAAGTCGTAGTCCCTGGGCGGCTTAGAGCGATTGGACGCTCTTGAGCATCTCGTTGAAGGCGCTGTAAAGGTCGCGGTGCTCGGTCACGCCGCGGCGAAGAATCGGCTTCAAATTGGCAAGGTCGCTGATGTTGATGACTTGATCGACACTGTATACGAAGGCGCTCATTGCATCGTTGGTGGCAGAACGATGACTGAGCAGAACCACAAAATGCTGCCGGCGTTGCGCGTCGGGACGACAGGTCAATTCCGCCAGGATCGGATTCGTTTGCAAGGTTGAGCCCTTGAAATTCTCGTAAACGACGACCACGTCATAGGCGTAGGTCTTTAGTTTGAGCACGACATCTTCTTCGAACAGTCCAAGGTGGATCTTGTAGGTCATGTCGATCAGCTGCGGAACGATAACTTTCTGATATTGCTGATGATCGACGCAGACCAGGGCGGTGTTATCGCCAAGCTCGAAGAGGGTCGCGTCTTGTTGTTCCGGCTCGGTGTTAAACATGATCAGCGAAATGCGTTTTGCGGGACGTCGAGCCTCAGACCGGAATCAAGATCGGCATCAACCCCACGTTGTTTTTGAATCAAATCGATCCCGCGAGTAATTCGGCCTTTTCGCGAGGCAAACAGTCTGGCCGTCTCTTCGGTGATCAAATCCTGTTCGTACGCGCGAAGGATTGATTGGTCGAACGTCATCCAGCCAAATGGCGAGCTCGCTTCAATGATTTCGTAGAAGCTACGATGCTCACCTTCACCGATTGCGACCGCTTCTTTCGTTCGGAGATTGTTCCCCAGCACTTCGGTAATTAGTTGTCTGCCACCTCCAACTTTCGGAACGAGGCGCTGACTGACTATGTAACGGAGTGAGTCGGCCAGACGAATACGCAGCTGCTGTTCTTCACCTTGGGAAAACAAACCGAGAACACGGTTGATGGATTGCCCGGCATCGACCGTGTGCAATGTACTCAAAACCAAGTGGCCGGTTTCGGCCGCCATCATCGCAATCTCTACGGTCGCTCGGTCGCGCATTTCGCCGACGAGAATGACTTTCGGCGCCTGGCGCAACGCGGCTCGCAATCCGGTTGGATAATTATTGAAGTCGTGTCCGAGCTCGCGCTGATTGAATGTCGCTTTCTTTTTTCCATGCACGTACTCGATCGGATCTTCGAGCGTCACAACATGGACCGGCTGTGTATCGTTGATCTCGTTGAGAATTGCAGCCAGCGTGGTGGTTTTACCGCTGCCAGTAGCGCCGGTGACCAGAACGAGTCCGGTCTTTTCCTTTGCGATTTCATGAAAGATTTCCGGCAGCCCCAATGACTCGACTGTGGGCACCTCGCTTTGCAGTTTGCGAAGCACCACCGAGAAATGACCCTGCTGCCGGAAGATATTTACGCGGAAACGGGCTTCATCACCCAACGCGTAGCTGCAATCGCACGAACCTGCGGTGAGGTAATCGTAAATGAGACGGCGATTGCCCTGCATGAGAGTGAGCGCGACCTGCTCCACTTGATGTGGCGTCAAAGCTTCAATCGGAGGATCGACGTAGACCGGCTTCAGTTCGCCGTAGTCCTCCACCTGGAGCGGATAGCCGACCGAAAAGTTTAAGTCCGAGATGCCGCCGTAGGTTTTCAGCATCGCCGATAAAATTCTGTCGAGATCAGGAATGCGCATGCCTTGTTCCTATTCTTCCGATTGGTCGATCGGTGGCTCTTTCAAAAACTGGCGGAATCTCTTTTTGTCGATGCACTTGTCGTAGGCCTCTTCGGGCGAGACGCGTGCATGTCGCAAGTGTTCCATGATGGCGTCGTCCAGCGGTTGATTACCTTTTTTCTTACCGACTTGAAGCATGCCCGGGATCTGGTGGGTCTTTCCTTCGCGCACAAGGTTCGCAATCGCGGTGTCGACGACCAGGATCTCCAGCGCCGCAACGCGGCCCGGCTTATCGATCCGTTTGAAAAGATTTTGCGCAATGACGCCCTTGAGCGATTCCGCAAGAGTCGTGCGGATCTGATTCTGTTGCGTGGTCGGGAAAACGTCGATCACACGGTCAACCGACTTCGCGGCGTTCGAAGTGTGCAACGTGCCGAAGACAAGGTGGCCCGTTGCGGCCGCGGTCAACGCCAGTTCAATCGTTTCCAGGTCGCGCATTTCGCCGACGAGGATGATGTCCGGATCTTCACGCAGCGCGCCGCGCAGCGCGTTGGCGAACGAGCGCGTGTGCACGCCGACTTCGCGATGCTGCACGAGGCAGCTTTGACTGCGATGCACGAACTCGATCGGATCTTCAACCGTGATGACATGGTCGTGGCGATGCAAATTCGCGTAATCAAGCATCGCGGCGAGCGTGGTTGATTTACCGGAGCCGGTCGGACCCGTCACCAGGACGAGACCTTTCTTGAGCATCGGGAATTTCTTCAGGACTGCCGGCAGCCCCAGATCATCAACCGTCAGAACTTGCGAGGGAATTGAACGAAAGGCCGCGGAAATGCCGTACTTTTGTTGGAAGAAATTGACGCGGTAACGCATCACGTCCGGAACTTCGTAACCGAAATCGACGTCCAGTTTCTCTTCGAACTCCTTGATTTTCCCTTCCGGGGCGATCTCATAGACCATCGCCTTGAGTTCGTCGTTCTTCATTGGAGGAAAATCGACTCGGACCAAATCGCCGTTGATGCGCAGCATCGGAGCGTTGTTGGTGGAAAGATGAAGGTCGGAAGCCTTCTGTTCCGTCATCAGCTTGAAAAAGGCGTCTATGCGAGCCATGGGCGGTCGCGGCCTTGAAGAAGCTAAATTGATGCCATGGGACGGGGATTCGCGTCCGCAAACTGCCGGACCCTAAGTTAGCGAGTGGCTTGGCGAGCAGCGTCCAAAGTGGAACGGACCTGTTCGAGTAACTTGTCGCGGCTGTATGGCTTCGGGATGAAGCCGCGTAATCCTTGCGAGAGCATCGAACCGATCTTCGTTTGTTCGGCAAAACCACTGCTCAGAACCACGTTGACCGAAGGATTAAGGGACCGCAGCTCCTCAAAAACCGCGTCGCCGTCGATCACGGGTAGGAAATAATCGAGAATTACGAGGCCGATCTGCTTTCTCATCCGGTCGTAAATTTTGAGCGCCTCGAATCCATCATGCGCGATGACCACCCGATACCCTTCTTCGGCCAACATCTCGGAGGCCAAATCGGCCACGTCCGGCTCGTCTTCAATCAAGAGCAGGTACTCGCGCGTTCCGTGTGGGTTTTTGACCCGAACTCCGGCTGGAACACCGTTTCCGTTTGTTTCCGCGCCAGGTTCAGAATCGCTATTGCGCACGCTTTTCGGTTCGGCCTTTCGCGAGCTTCGCATTGAACGAGGTTCATCTTCGGGTGGCTGCATCATTGTGAATCCGTCTTCGCTTTTGCGCGCCGCGGCCGATTTTTTTGCTGCACCGTCGAGAATTTTCGAGCTGACCCGATCAAAAAGTGATTGCGCCGTTTTTGAGGCGACCTCGACGCGTTCGCCGAGTAGATCGATGTAATTATTTTCGCCGCTGCGGTGCCTGCGGGCGAGATCGGCGTATCGCGAGACCTGCTGCAGGACCGAAGTCAGCTCAGTCGATGTGGATGCGACCCACTTCAAGTCTTCCTGATCGAGCATACGGCCTCGCTTTTCATCTAGTCAGCCTCGTTCTGACAAGCCCGCCAGATGGTGAGTAACACTCCGAACACAACAACGGCAAAACGAGCAAAGTCAGCATGAGTCCAATCGATCTTAGCACGGTTCATGCCCCACCCAGCAGCGCGGCGTCAACCGCAATTTATGCCGACGTGTGATCCGGCCTATTTTCCGAGCGCGTGGCGCAGCTCTTTTCTCGCGGATTCCACCTCTCGCTCGGTTTGATTGCAGAGGAGAATCGCGCGCATTTTGTCGCCCTGATAATAGTGCGCGATGAATTTTTTCTTTTGGTAAACGCCTCGCATGTCGACCCGCGTGGGTTGCATGCTGAAATCGCCAACAAAATGCAAACGGACATCGAACATCTCGGTCCAGAAGTAGGGGATCTGTTCGTAGCGGATCCGTTTTTTTCCAGTCATGTTTGCGCCAGCCACGAGCCCCTGTTCGCGCGCATTTTCCCAATGCGTCTGCCGCCGTACGCCG